>Ga0315282_10000303_pt1 | contig 97484 bp, 72 predicted proteins | sample YL17G07_20_MG_FD_203693 | JGI IMG/M metagenome (GOLD analysis project Ga0315282, IMG submission 203693) | Sediment microbial communities from Yellowstone Lake, YNP, Wyoming, USA - YL17G07_20 | ecosystem: Environmental > Aquatic > Freshwater > Lake > Sediment | place: USA: Wyoming | collected...
TTGTATGGGGCGGTCGCAGGTTCGTTGCGTAACCAGCGTGGTCAAAAAAAATTGTTGCGTTCGTTTTTCCATCATGCACAATTAAGAATATGATGTGTTCTATTATTTATTCAAAACTCAATAATGCTCATAATTCCTCCTTTTTCAGTCTTTCTTAAGTTCCAGCGGCGCCAGCAAAGTAACCGTAGTTCCTTTGCCTTTGCCGGATTGAATATCGAATACACCGCCTATATGTGTCAGGCGTTCACGAACACTGAACAAACCGAACCCTATTGCACCGCCCGGTTTCGAATAAAGCCCGGATACATTAAAACCTTCTCCGTCGTCCTTAACAACAATTTTTATACTGTCATCAACCCTCGATAAAGCAACGTTAACAACTTTTGCTTTTGCGTGCTTAATTATATTTATAAGTATCTCACGAATCGAGCGATAAAGCAAAATTTTGGAATGGTTGCTTAAAGGTTTGGGTTCATCGCTGTTTTCAAAAATAATCTGCAGCTTTTGGTCTTCACAAAACCGCTCCGCCAGTTCTGCGACCGCCATCTCGAAACCGAAGGTGTAAAGAGCCGGCGGACTGAGGTCAAACGTCAGATTGCGCGTCTGTTTTATGGCCTCGCTGATATTATTACTTACATTCTTCAATACATCGGCGGTCTTTGCCGGCACTGATTTTTGCAAAGTGCCTAACTCCCTTTTGGAAAAAGAAAGAATCGGTCCGAGAGAATCATGAAGCTCCGCTGCAATTATACGTCGCTCTCTCTCTTCAGTTAATACCAGCTCAGCGGTTAAAGACCGCAATTGTTTTTGATTGGCAAGAATTTCTTCTTCCGCGGCCTTGCGCTCGGTAATATCGCGAAATACCATTTGTGCAGCCGGCTTGTTCTTATAAACAAGAGGAGTGGCCGCCACTTCCACATCGAAAGCCTTGCCGTCAAGGCGAAGAAATTTTTCCTCTCTTTGAGGCATTTGCTTCTCCTGCTTTCGGAAATGCTCAATCTGCCGCTGAAACAACCTTACATAACCGGGACGCATAAAATCCGCAATTGACCTTCCGATAAATTGCTCCGGGCTTGTTCCGCCAAGTAATTTTACGCCGGCCGTATTTATAAAGGCAATTTTATTTTCTATTTCAACACTGATTCCATCCGGCGATAGTTCCACAAGCTGGCGATAACGCTCCTCGCTTTCACGCAATTCGGCTTCCGTATCGAACCGGTGCACCGCCTCGCCGATTAAGGGCGAGATGTTCTCTATAAATTCTATGTTCTGCAAAGGAACTTTATTTCCATTTTCGTCCGTAAGATGAATGGCGCCGATTATTTTCTCACGGTAGCGAACAGGAACAACGGCAATTGAGGCAAATCCGCAGCGGACACAATAACCTCTGAACAGAGACTTTTCCTCCTCCGTCAGGCTGTTCAAAAATTTGAAGGAGTTGTTAAGGCAAAAAGAACCTTTTGTCGTCATCACCGCTGCATCAGGCGGTTCCACCATTCCAACGATTACCCGAATGCAGGCACAAATGTCCCTGTTTATGGAAAGCATATTTTCCAGTTTCAGAAATTCTTCAGAAAAACCAATGTATGAAGCATACGGAATGTATCCCTCGGAATTTAACAACCGGATACCAACACTGCGGCAGCCACTCCAGTCACAAATCACCTTCACTACCGAATCGAGATATTCCTGCTTTGAAGTCTTTTCTGCAAATAATTCGAGCAGTTTATTTGTAACATCGTCACGAATCTCCGCTCGTTTACGCTGCGTAACATCCTCAAGAGCAAAAACAAGGTGGTCCACCTCGCCGGCATCATCGAGCAGCGGCGTCAGAATCCAGTCCCAGTAAGTTACCCCCCATTCGGGATGGTCAGGGAAGGAAAAAGGCCTTGCTGTGGCAACATACGGCGTCTTTGTGCGGACCACATCCTCGAAAATCGCCTGGTTCTCCTTGTGCGGATAAAACTTGAAGTGATTATGGCCGGGGAAATCTTCGATATTCTTTTGGCAGGACCTGGCATATGCCTCATTGACACGAATAAAATTAAACTCTCTATCCAGAATTACCAACGGAGTGATTGTATGCTCGAAAAAGACATCCAGCATCCTGGACCGTTCCAGCACAGTTTGTTCTGCCAGCGCCCTTCGCGTAACTTCCTCTTCCAGCTCTTTAATTACATCCGTCAACTGTGCCGTTCGCTCCTGGACCCGCAACTCCAGTTCATCACGGGTCTGACGCAACAACTCCTCTGTTTGTTTGCGCTCAATAGCATACCGGACGGTCCGGGAAATCAGACGCCCGTCTGCCTGACCTTTTACGAGGTAATCCTGAACGCCAATTCGAACCGCATCAACCCCTGTCTTTTCATCATCCATACCAGTTAGCACTACGACAGGAATCGCAGGACAGCAGTTTCTGACCTGCTGGACCGTATCCAGACCGCTGCTGTCCGGCAGACTCAAATCAAGCAATACAGCATCGGCGCGATTATCTCTAAGCCATTCAATTGCCTGCCGCAGGGATTCGACCCGGCTTATGGAGAAATCCCTTATGCCCGCTGACTGTATACTTTCCCGCAGCAGCGCAAAATCAGAATCGCTGTCTTCTACGAGCAGAATTTCTATCATATTTTGGGAGTTCATATATTTTTAGGAAGCGTTACTACCGTCAGCCAGAAATGTTCAATTGACCTCACCACCTCAATAAAATGTTTGAAATCCACAGGTTTTGTAATGTAACAATTCGCATTCAGTTGATAAGAGTGTAATATGTCCTTATCAGCATGGGATGTGGTAAGAACGATAACGGGTATGACTTTAAGGTCGGGGTCGGCTTTCATTTCCTCGAGGACCTCGCGACCATCCTTTTTGGGAAGATTAAGGTCGAGCATTATAAGGTCCGGCCTTGCGGCTTTCGCATATCTGCCCTTCCGCCTCAAATAGTTCATTGCCTCCACGCCGTCTTCGACGCAGTTAAGATTGTTCGCAATCTTCCCCGCAGCAAGGGCCTCCATTGTCAATGCTGCATCGCTGGGGCTGTCCTCCACCAGCAATATTTCGATTGGTTTTGTTTCAGATACGTTCATCCTGTTAGACCTCCTTTTATTCTGTTTTTAATAAATCGTTTACACATACCTTCTCGGCCACAGTCCTGATTTCATCGGGATTAAACACAGAAAACAGAAAACAAAAAAATATATTTTTTATCTCTGTGAACTCTGTGTCCTCTGTGGCTTTAAAATTATTTGACCTCTGTGGCCGATTCATTCTTCAAATATCTCCTGTCCGGGGTATGGTAAAATAAAAGGTTGAGCCTCGCCCCGGCTCAGACTCGACCCAGATTTTTCCCCCGTGGCGTTCCACGATTCTCTTGCATATCGCCAGCCCGATTCCAGTTCCCGGATATTTGTTACGCGTATGAAGCCTCTGGAAAAGAAGAAATATCCGCTCCACGTATTCCGGCTCAATACCTATGCCGTTGTCGGCCACAGCAAATCGCCAGTTGTCCCCCTGACGGCTGGCGCTTATACGGATTTCCGGCGCTGACTCGCTGCGGAACTTGATGGCATTTCCGATAAGGTTCTGGAATAACTGCACCATTTGCACTGAATCTACATTAACCGTCGGCAGGGTTTCCGCGATAATCTTCGCACCAGATTCTTTTATACTGGTCTGAAGGGCCATAACGGCAATATCCAATGCACGACCGGCTTCGGTCGGCTCAGGTTCTTTGCCGCGGGTCTCGATGCGGGAGTATTCGAGCAATCCGTTGATAAGGGTCTGCATCCTTTTAACTGCTTCTATAATGAAATTCATATATCCCTGCTTTTTTGCATCTAACGGTTCAGGGAGTTGCTGCCTGAGCAGCTCCACAAAGCCCGCCACTGCACGCAGCGGCTCCTGCAAATCGTGGCTCGCCACATAAGCAAACTGCTCAAGGTCCTTGTTCGACCGGGCAAGCTCCTTTGATATTTGCTCTCTATGGACAATTTCTCTTTGAAGATTCTGATTTGCTATCTCCAGTTCTTTTGTCCTCTGTCGCACTATCTCCTCTGTTTGTTTGCGCTCGGTAATGTCCGTTACTGTGCCGAAGCCGCCCAACAGCACACCTTGCGGGTCGAATTCAAGCTCGGCCTTTTCGCGGACCCACTTGATTGTGTCCCCAGCGATGATTCGGTGCTCAATATCATATTTTTCGCCGCCAAGGGAAGCCTGCCACTTCGTATCGACATACTCACGGTCTTCAGGGTGAATGAAGGAAAGAAACGACTCATAAGTCAGCGCCGTTCCGGTTGGCACGCCAAATATGCGGTACGCCTCGTCAGACCAGGTCAATTCATTGCGTCGAACATCTAATCGCCAGCTTCCGGTATTAGCCACCGCCTGCGCACGGTTAAGGTCTGTCTGGCTTTCACGCAATGCTATGGCCTGTTTCTCTGCCCTTGAGCGTGCTTCTCGCAGCACCTGCCCTACATAGCCGACAAAAGCGCTGGTTAAAGTTACAATAGCTATTCGGGAAATGCCATCGATAGTATTAAAATCTATTCCATATAGCGGCGGTATGAAAAAATAGTCTACTGCTATCGAACCCAGGATACCCGTCAGAATTGCCGGGCCAAGTCCGGCGAGCAGCGCTACTCCCACCGACACAGGAAACAATGTTAAATACGGCACGCCGGCACCTACCAACGGCATTATTGCATATCGCAGAAGGACAATCACCGGCACTGCCAATATCGCGTAAAAGTAACGCAAATAGTTTTTCATATTCACTTTTTCCTGAAAAATGATGCCCATACCAGCCATTTTATAATAAACAGGATGTCTTAAAAATGTTCGTATTTTATTAGTCCTGATGGAATCAAAGCGAAATATCCGGCATCAAAAAACCTATTTTAACAAATATGATGCCTATATCCCATAGGTATTTTGCCTATATGCAATTAAGGAATAACCTATGTTCTGTTCGTTACTGTGATTCTTCGCTCCAGCCGCCGCCGAGAGCTTTATAAAGTGCCACCAGATTGGTGGAAACAGTGCGATTACTCTGAACCAGTGCATCTTCAGATGCATACAAAGAACGCTGGGCATTCAAAACGTTGAGAAAGTCGGTCTGACCCTCCGTATAAAGCCGGGTCGCCAAATCCACAGCCTTGCGATTTGCTGTAACCGCTTCAGTTAGCCTGTCGCGATGCTCCTGCTCCTTTGAAGACGCTATCAGGGCGTTTTCGACATCCTGCAAAGCCGTCAGCACAGTCTGCTGATATGTTATAAATGATTGCTCCTCAATGGCCTTCTGCAGCTCAATATTTGACCCGATTCTGCCGGTATCGAACACCTGCCAGCTTGCCGATGGCCCAATCGACCAGAAACGGTTATTCCAGTTTGTCAAGGCATTAGACTGGCTGCCCTGAAAACCCTCTGTACCGGACAGCGACACCTTCGGGAACAAATCCGCCGTCGCCACACCGATACGAGCTGTCGCTGCGTGTATTTGCGCCTCAGCTCGCCGGATGTCCGGACGCCGTCGAAGTAAATCCGATGGAACACCCACCGGCACAGTCGGCGGGGCAACGGGTATCATTGAGGCCGGCGACAATTCCTCCGATAACGCTGCCGGCTCAAGACCAACCAGAACACTTATATTATAAATCGTCTGCCGGGCCGAAGACTCCAATACCGGAATCTGGGATGCCGTCGTCGCCACCTGCGCATCCGCATTGGCTACATCCAAAGCGCCCACAAAACCGCCCTGAAACCTTTGGCGGGTCAGCTCGGCGCTGTGCTGCTGCGCCTTAAGATTATCCTGGGCTATAACTATTTGCTGCTGAAAACCGCGAAGGTCGACATAGTTGAGCGCGACCTCGGCTGTGAGCGTTACAAGAACGTTCCGGCGGTCTTCCACGGCGGCCAGAACATCTGCATTTGCCGCCTCGACATCACGCCTAACACCGCCGAATATATCCAGCTCCCACGCCGCATCTAAACCCGCCTGGTAGAGGTTTCGCTGTGTCCCTGTGGATGTTGTTGCCGCTGCGGAACGGCTGCGTGTAAAAGAATCTGTCGCCCCGACCGAAGGCCATAATCCCGCAGTTACAATGCCTCTCGCCGCCCTCGCCTGCAAAATACGGCTCTCAGCCTGCTTCAAATCCAGGTTGGATTTCGCCGCCCTTTCCACTAACGAACTCAGTGCCGGGTCGCCGAACACCGTCCACCATTGAGCAATATTCTTCACTGCCGCCTGCTCAGCGCCGGCTGCCTCGGTCGGACCAGACCACCCGGCAGGAACGCGAGTTTGCGGCGGTTTATAATCAGGACCTACGGTGCAGCCGGTCATTGCTGCCAGCAAAAAACAAAATGAAATAGCTCGCCCTCTCCACAACATATCTTTCTCCTTTTTCAGCAGGTGGTTACTCATACCGCAGCGCCTCAATCGGGTCCAATCTCGATGCCTTCCACGCAGGATAATACCCGAAAATAATACCTACGCTCGCAGAAACAAGAACCGCAGCGATAATCGCGCCCGGCGAGGTCTTGATTGGCCAATGCAGGAAAAGCTTGACTAAATACGAGCCTCCGTGTCCTAACAGTATCCCCAGCGCACCCCCTATCAGGCACAGCACCACCGCTTCTACCAGGAATTGTCTCAGGATGTCCCTCGCCTGCGCCCCTACCGCCATTCGCAGCCCAATCTCGTGTGTCCGTTCCGTCACCGATACGAGCATAATATTCATAATTCCTACCCCGCCGACCACCAGCGAGATAAGCGCAACGCACAGCAGCAGGTTAGTCATCAAACCCGTCGTCGACGTAAGCGCCTTTGCCATCTCCGTCATATCGCGAATACTGAAATCTTCCGGCTCCCCCGGATGTATCCGGTGCCGCTGACGTAACAAATCGGTTATCTGCTTTATGGCCGCAGGTATGTCGGCGGTTGACCTCGCCGCCGCCAGAATTTCATCCACGTTCGTAAAGCGAACAGGCTGAGGTGTATCAGCCGCCTGCGTCTCCGATGGCACAGGGTACAAGCTCGCCCCGCTGCTCGGATAAAGCTTGTTGAGGGAGTTTACGCCGGACGAGGTTGAGGAAGATGCACTGCTCTGGTTGACGGTTGACGCCGAAGTGCCTGCAACACGATATTTTATGGCCGTCCACGGCGCCAGAACTATATCATCCTGGTCCATCCCCATCATATTGGCGCCCTTGGCGCTCAGCACGCCTGTTACCCTGAACGCTACGTTCTTGATACGCACCTCCTTGCCTATGGGAGACTTACTCTCGAACAATTCACGAACAAGGGTCTGGCCCAGAAGGCAAACCTTGTTGGCGTTGCGAACATCACGGTCGGTAAACGTCTCCCCCTCCGCCATATTTGTCCAGTCTCGCACATCGAGATACGCAGGGTCAACGCCGTAAATAAAAAGCGGCACCCAGTTTTTGCTGCCGTAAACCACCTGCGTCCGCACGCGAACAACCGACGTAACACTGCGAATCGCGGGACATTCCTTCCCCACGGCCTCGCTGTCCTCCGGCGTCAGCGTCATAACGCTGCCCGCCCCGAAGCTCACCCCCCCGCTGGACGCCGTCCCCGGATGTATCATCAGGTTGTTGGCTCCCATACTCGCTATGGTCTTCTCAATGGCCGCAGACGAGCCGCTGCCTATCTCCATCATCGCTATCACCGCCGCAACGCCGATGATTATACCCAGAGTCGTCAACGTCGCCCGCATAGGGTTGCGACGCAGCGCTCGCAGTGCAGTTTGTGTTGTGCGGTATGCCTTCATTTCGCACCTCCTGCCTTTGCCGCCTCGCTTTGAGGATGCCCCGACATCGCTCCGTTGTCGATTACGCCGTCGGAAATATGAATTATCCGCCTCGCATGACGGGCGATATTGGCATCGTGTGTCACCAGGATAACGGTGATGCCCTGCTCTTCGTTGAGCTGCTGAAACATCCGCAGAACCTCCTCGCTTGTGTGCGAGTCCAGGTTGCCTGTCGGCTCGTCCGCAAAAAGAATCGACGGCCGGTTTATCAGGGCGCGGGCTATCGCCACCCTTTGCTGCTGACCGCCCGAAAGCTGCGAAGGCTCATGATGAAACCTGTCGCCCAGCCCCACGCGCTCGAGTATCTCCACTGCCCTTTGCCTGGCATCCCTGTCCGGCAGATGCTCCGCTGAATATGCCAGCGGCAGCATCACGTTATCCAAAGCGCTCGTGCGCGGCAGCAGGTTAAAATTCTGAAACACAAAACCGACCTTCTGATTTCGCACAAAAGCTCGCTCATCAGCAGACAGTCGCGATACCTCCCGGCCATCCAGCCAGTATTCCCCCGAAGTAGGATGGTCAAGGCATCCGAGAATGTTCATCAGCGTGCTTTTCCCTGAACCCGAAGCGCCCATCAGGGCGACAAGCTCCCCCTGTGCAATATCCAGCGTTATCCCCCTCAGCGCCGGAATAGCCAGCTCTCCGATATAATACGTCTTGTAAATATCTTTTAACTCTATCAACTGCATAACGCATCCGTTGAAATATACCGTTAACGTCCCGACGTACTGCGGCTTCTCATTATCTGAGGAGTAAATGGATTAGTAGTTTTGGCGCCGGCTGCCTGCTGCTGTTCTCCTAAGACTACCTGCAAACCTTCCTGCAAGTCCTTGCCCTCTACCTCCGTCATTGTGCCGTCACTCGGCCCGACACGCACCTTAATTGGCCGCACATAATTCCCCTGCTGCTCCCACAAAATGCCCACTCCGCCGTTAGCGGAAGTAGTTCCACCGTTATTATTCGATAATGTTCGCTGGCCGTTTCCATTCGAGTCAGAAAAGTCCTTCCTGAACTCGGAAGCAATCTGTTCGGGCCGCGGCGACCATCGCAACGCTGCATTCGGCACAAGCAGAACTCCCTTGCTGTTGCTCAATTCAAACTGGATGTTCGCTGTCAGGTACGGAAGCAGCTTCCCGCTGGAATTGTCTGTTATAACCTCCACCGTATATGTCACCACATTCTGCGTCATATTCGCATTCAGACGCACCTTGCCCACCTCTCCGCTGAATACCTCGCCGGGATAAGCATCTACCGTAAAAGTCACCGCCTGCCCGGTATGAATGCTCCCTATGTCCGCCTCATTCACCGAAACCCACACCTGCATCCGTTTGAGGTCCTTTGCCATCAGGAACAGGCTCGGTGCATTCAGACTCGAAACGACCGTTTGACCGATATTTACTCGCCGGTCGATTATCACTCCCTTCACCGGCGACTTTATCGTGCAGTAGCTCAAGTTTCGCTGTGACCGCTGCAGCACCGCCTCCGACTGTGCAACAGATGCCTTTGCTTGCGCAATGGCCGCTTCCCCTACCGCAAGATTTGCCTTCGCTGTCTCATACCCAGACTTATAAGCGTCATAACTGCTCTCCGCCAGCGCCTCGGACGGCCCTAACTTCTGTGCCCGCTCCCAGTCTCGCTGCGCCTGGTATAGCTTGGCCTTCATTTGCTCGATGTCGGCCTCAGCTCGCTGAAGTCCCGACTTCGCCTGCATCAACTGCGCCGTTGACTGCGCTACATCCGCCGTATAAAGAGAATCATCTATCTGTGCCAGCACTGTCCCTTCTTCCACTACTGATCCGTAATCAATCTCATTGCCGTTTTTGTCCTTGCCAAAAGCATCTATTTTGCCGGCCACCTGCGCCCCCACATCCACCACTTCCTCCGGCTCCACCGTGCCGGTTGCGCTTATAGTGGCCAGCAAATCGCCTCGCTCCACCGCCGCCGTGCGATAAAAAACCGCCTGCCCATCCGACCTGTATAAATACCACGCCCCTCCCGCCCCTATAATCGCCGCCACAATAGCCACTGAAACCGCCCTTTTCATCAAATTCTTCATACTTTCACCGCTGCCTTTGCCGCCGAACCTTTGCCGGCTTTACTGTTTATACCGCTACTTCGACCATTAAGTTTGCCCTCTTCAATCCGACGCCTTATTTCCCGAATGCCAGCCAGCGAAAATTGCAGAATATGGTCCTCTATTTCCTCGATTTTCAGCCTGTCCGGCAGCAGCTTCGCCTTCATCCCTGCCGCCTTGAACATCCTGCTGTGCCGCTTACGAACTAATATATCGAAACATTGTGACCGGATACTCATCTGACAAAGCATAACCTGCTCTTCGCTCGCCTTCTCACCCAGCAGCTCCCGCACAATACCGGCCAGCCCTTGCCGCACCGGTTCTATCGACTTCCGCATCACCTCCGCCAAAAGACCGGTCGGGTTCGCCAGTTCCTTATGTATTATCTCGAACTCATACCCCTTCGGGTCAGCCAGCCGCTCCATAATCGCAAGAATCCTGCCTGCAAGACGCTTTTCAACGGCTGCATCAGCCGGCACCCCCCCGCTTGGCGGATGCGCCTTCAGAGACCGCCCAAACGCTACGCCCCAGGCCTCCGCATACAGCTTTTCCTTATTGCCGAAGTAATAATTTATCGCCGCAACGTTTGCCCTTGCCCCCCTGCAAATCTCCGCCACCGTCGCATCCCGGTATCCTTTTTTTGCAAAAACCTCGCACGCCTTCTCAATCAGCCGTTCCCTGACGCCGTTTCCGTTATTTGGCCTCTTTGCCTTTCTCATAAAATTCTCCGTAAATCCGATTTGATGTTTGAAATGCTTATTTCAAATGCTCATTTTAATTTATTTTCAGACCCTTGTCAAGCTTTTTCCTCATATTAAAGACGGCCTTGACAATGCTTTTGTTGCTGAAAAATTTTTATTTTCCCCCTTTATTTTAAAATACTGCTGATTCCCGCAAAAGTTCCCCCTTTCCCTCAACTGCTTTCGTGCCTGTTTACGTATGCTGTTCTCGTCCTCAAATCTTCCTCACTGAAACAAAACCGTTTGTCATATCCCCTCGTCCAAACCCGTCCTTCAACGCCGCACTTATTCAGCGCAACCCGACCGGCATTTTTGTAATGACCCGCTACAACACTGATTGGAACATCAACATATTCGCACACAATATGAACGTGATTCGAATACACCGCGATGGTAAGTATCCTCTGTTTAAATCGTTTTGACGCCTCTAATATCGCATCTCTCACAAGGGCTTTCTCTCTCTGCCTCAATCGCACCGCTTGCCCCGTCATCTTCTTTTCACAGTCTCTCTTTATCGCAATATTCTCACCAAGCGTTTCGCCATTCTTGACGAACCCCCTCTTGTCCCCTTGCAGCCAGGTTCCGTATGTTGTCCACGTAATCATATATCCAACCGTCTTTGCCATACCTGTATTCTAACCTTGTAACGCTGGCCTTGCCAGCGTTCGTATATAGCCCCGCACCAATCTTTTAGAAGGTCGGTTGGGTATTGACAGGAATGTTAGAAAAGATATACGGCCGTTCATCGGTGTCTGAAGGGTGTGGGAAGATTGGTGCGGGGGTTGCCGGCGCGAGAAATGCTTTTTAAACCTTTTCTAACGCCCGCCTGCCCTCGAATTTTGTTATCGAGGGTCTTCTGGGCGTTTGTATATAGCCCCCGGCTCTGCCGGGGGGTGCAGGCGTGAGGTCCGCTCAAACCTTTTTCAACGCACGCCGTTTGTGCGTTTGTATATAGCCCGCCGTTTCACGGCGGATTGCCGGCGCGAGAAATGCTTTTTAAACCTTTTCTAACGCCCGTCTTCTGGGCGCTTGTATATAGCCCCCGGCTCTGCCGGGGGGTGCAGACGCCTGCCCCGTGGGATGCGTCGTGTGCTATCCCATCGGGGCAAGGTACGTTCAAACCTTTTTCAACATCCGCCGTCCGTGTGGCGGATTTACCCCGCCGCAGGCCGACGTTGTCATTCTGAACGAAGTGAAGAATCTCTCCGTTTAGAACCCATCGCCCCAAAATCCTTGACATTAACCACCTCTTGCCGGACAATGTTCGGATAATGTATTTCAGAAAATGGCAATCTATTCAACGCTGGATACTCTAATTCGTAGTGATACAATAAATAGGATAAGGTAAAATGGAACTTTACAAAATAATCGTCCGCGAAATGATTATCGCAAAAGGATTGAAACGGGATTAATTTTGTTACAATACTCCATAGATAGAATTCAAAGGGCATATAAGCTTGGTAAAATATTTATTTAACTCTCGTGGCGAGTGGATAGCTTTCTGCAAGGAAAAGTATCTATTTGATATTCGAGGAAACTGGATAGGTTGGTTCCCTTGGGACGATAATGATGCTGTTCACATTAACGGTGAATACTTAGGCACTGTAATAAATGATAATCGGCTTTATAAATTTGTGTATCATCCATATCGAGGTTATCCGGGTTACACTGGCTATCCGGGATATCCGGGTTATCCAGGCTATCCGGGTTTTGCAGGTTATTCTCCGTTGCCCCCAGGCGCTGTAGATATAAAATTATTTTAGGAGTCATGTATGCCTCATCGCCTTAAAGAACATTTTCCCAATAAGCCAAAAAATCAAGAGGCGGATAATGCTTTTGAGATCCTGTGTAGCACACATGCAGCAGCCTCTTCATTTCTTCAAATTTTTGAAACCTCAAGAAAAAACCGTAGAGCAAAAGGGACACCTACAGATCAGGAACAGGATCTGTTAAGAGCAATGCTCATATTTACCTCATCTGGCCTTGATTCTATGGTGAAGCAACTCATTCGAGATGCCTTGCCGAGAATATTAGAACTAGATACAGGTGCAAAAAAACTTTTTCTCGATAAGATGGAAAAGAAAATTTTTGATGGGAATCTAAACACGCGACTATTGCTTGAGTCTATCGAATCAGATTCTCCCAGAAGTAGACTTGTTGTGGAATTAGTTGGAGATATTACGGCAGGTAGTATGCAATCCGCAGAGGAATTGCTAAGAGCCGCTGCCCATTTTAATATTGCATCAAATTTATTAACAAAAAACGTTGATTATTTGAAACAGATATTTCAGGTTCGTAATCAGATAGCCCACGAGATGGATATCGATTTCAAACAGCCAAACAGAAGCCGCTATCCAAGAAGGCGTGATGAGATGATTTCCTTTACTAATGAGCTATTTCGAATTGGAAAATCATTTCTTGAAGAAGTTGACAACAAGCTAATACTACATTCTTGTCAAAAGTTGCTTCTTTAACTTTCTCCAGCCCGATAACCGAAAGCATTCTGGCGAGGCAATTATCCGCCGGTTTTTTCTTCAATGGTTACGTAATAAGAAAGCCTCGTCGCCAAACAATAGTGTGTCATAGATTACTTGTAATAGTCACTATTTAACCTGACACTTCTGTGCTGTAATTTTCCGCCGTTTATTTTACTTCGTTATTCAAAATTCGACATTCATTATTCGATATTCAATTCCCTTGCCACGAGTCACAAGTCACGGGCCACGAGCCTCCATCCGCCGCCCCCGCCACCCCCATTTTTACCCTGAAAACGCGGTTTTATCCTGAAAAACCATACCACTAAGTGGTATGATTTGCCGTAAGTCCTTATTTTACGTTGCCGCTTGTCTGTCCGCCGTTCGCTCTCAGCGCTGCGCAATACGCCCCCGCACAACACACTACGAATCAATCATAACTAACGGATAATCAATCAGTTACGCAGTTCCCTTTTTGAAAAAATTCCAAAATTTTCATTTTTTCTGTAAAATTTTTTCATCCTGCAAAACTCGCTAAAATGTCGTCAAAACCATACTTTTTTTCGCAAAATTTCGCAAAACAGCCCCTGAATTACGCGCAAATTTCGCATTTTTTCGCATTTTTTCTCACTTTTTCACACTTTTTCCAGCCCCTACAATCGTTAAATTTTACCCATCCTAACAAAAAGTGCTGCGTTTTTAATTGCCGCTTTTTGCATTTCAGCCCCCGATTTGCAGAACCGCCCCCCTACCGCAGGCTACCTCATAATCCAGCTTTTTCCTTCGTAACTCAAGCTTTCATCAGACCTTGCGTCCGCATCGCCCTTGACGCCGTAGCTCAATTCCAGCGTTTTTCTCAAAAAAACTTTTACCGGCTTGCCGTCTTTATCTTTTTCTACCGGGTGTTCCACCACCGCCGACTCATTGCTCAGCCCCGCTATGTAAATCTTTATCCCCTTTGCACTTGCGTCAAAATCCGGCCAGATAACCGCTATATCTCTGGCGTTGTCCTGTCCTTGCAGCATTTTGTTGTCTATCTTCTCCCAGCTTTCCAGAAACGGGAATTTATTTTGATGCCGTTGTTTTATCTGCTCAAAAACCGTCGCCGGCACGTTCTGCCCGGCAGGGATTATCTGAAATGTGTCCGTCATCATCTCGCATTTGGGGTAGAAATCCACATCCCTGCCCGTCTTATTGACCAGCGTTAATATCACATACCAGAACCGGTTAGGCTTATCCGCACCGCCCGCCTGAAACACAATCATTTGCGGATGCTCAAAAGTCGCCTCTATCGTCCAATTTTCAGGGTTCGGCACAATCGCCGGCTTCGGCGCCGCTGCACATAGACCGGCAGCAATCGCCCACACCGCCAAAATCCCCAAAACGTATCTTTGCATAACCATAACAATACCTTTACCGTAAGTTTAGATTAGTTTAGGGCTTTTATTATACCTTAAAACCGCTCGACAGTCAAGATTGTCCTGGGCTGCGTTGCCGCTGCGGCTCTCAATCAGCCTGCCGTCGCTTATGTGCAGTTGCCTCAACATTTCGCTGCAATCCCTGCTTTACTACCGGAACTGCCCCCTGCTTTATGCGACCGTCCTAAAAAGCGTATAATAACTGCCGCATCAGAAGACACCGCTTATCTTTAAGTTCGGCAACGAGATATTCTTATGATTAAAAAATTATTTATTTCCTTGAAAGTATTTTATCCTCTTGCGGACTTATAACTCAAAAGGTATATTCGCCTCGCATATACACAGCCGCACTAAAGACGCCTTTGGACGCAACTTCTCGACAAAAATACAGTTCCAGAAAATAGTGCATAGCAGTTATGAATCTTTTTGCAAAAACATTCTACGAATACCGCAGAATCTTAAAGGCAATAAGGCTTTTTCTGATTATTTCCGGGCCCGGCATAATCGTTATGCTTGCAGATAATGATGCAGGAGGAATTACCACTTACGGGGTCACGGGCGCTAATTACGGGTACAATCTTATCTGGTTCCTCGTGCTTTTAGGGCCTGTGGCATATTACGTGCAGGAAATGACTGTCCGGCTGGGAGCGGTAACAAAACGCGGTCACGCTGAAGCAATCTTTGACGGCTTCGGTGTTTTTTGGGGATGGTTTTCCCTGCTTGATTTGTTTCTTGTCGACTGGCTGACACTAATCACTGAATTTATCGGTATGACGGCAGCATTAAGCATCTTTCATGTTCCACCTTATTTGACGGTAATCATTGTGTGTCTTGCAATGGGTTTTATGATAATAAAAGGCAGATACTGGACGTGGGAAAAAGCCGCCTTGTTTTTCTGCGCAATAAACCTGATTTATATCCCTTGTGCCTTTATGGTAAAACCCACCGTGTCGGAGGTTCTTCGACAGGGGTTTATACCAAACCTGCCGGGGGGATTTACTAATATGATATTCTTCTTTCTAATGGCGAATATCGGAACCACTATTGCACCCTGGATGGTATTTTTCCAGCAAAGTGCGGTAGTAGATAAAAGTCTGCAGGAAAAAGACATCCTGTGGGGCAGATTAGATACACTGTTTGGTTCATTTTTCACGGTGCTGGTCGCTGTTTTTATTATAGTTGTTACCGGCACGGTATTAAAAGGCCAGGCGATAGAAAGCGCCGCGCAAGCCAGCAAGGAACTAATGAAGGTAAACAAGTATGTAGGCACATTCCTGGCGATAGGTCTTTTTGACGCAGGATTTCTCGGCGCAATTTGTATTTCCCTTGCAAGCTCGTGGGCAGTCGGGGAGATATTCGGGTGGGCACATTCGCTGAACAACAGAATCAGAGAGGCGCCCTGGTTCTACGCAATTTATTTTATAACCCTGATAAGCGCGGGCTTAGTGGTCCTGATTCCCGGTGCACCGCTTGTTCTGATTACACTTTTCGTGCAGGTAATAGCGGTAACACTGCTGCCGGCGGCGCTGGTATTTTTGATATTGCTTCTTAACGACGAGAGGATTATGGGTAAATTTAAGAACACCCTGTTCCAGAACATAATAAGCACTACCATTGTCGTCGGTATAATTATTCTCTCAACATTATACGCAATAAGCGCTATTTTCCCGAACTTGTTTAAATAAAAGCTGCGTATAAATTATAGAAATACGTGTTTCCGGTTGACGGAGAATTTATGGCACAGATATTTAGAGTTTTCAGCCGCCAATTCAAGTTCTTTTTAAAAAAGCAGGTCGACAAAATAGCCGAGATAAACAGGAAATATGCACATCCCCGCCTTGCAGTGAAAAAAAGCACGGCTTTTGCTTTACTGATGTTAAGACTTTATTTACTTTTCCTGGTTGCATTACTAATCTATAAATTTATCCTGACTGTCCGCGGGAAATAAGGTGAAAAAATGAATGAGCAGGTCAAGACAACCATAAAGCCTGAAGCCGTTTACTTCCTCAGTGAAATAACGGGGAAAAAAGTCGTCTGGAGGGATAAAAAGATAGGCAGGCTTGCAGACCTGGTTATCGTTGACGCCGATAAAGCTGCTGAGGTCACTCACATTGTAGTCGAAAGGTCATTCGGATACCCGTCTTTGTTGATACCGTGGGCGAATGTCGGGGCGATGAACAATACCATTACACTAAATATCGAAAACATCGAATCCTACGAGGCCAAACCATCCGAAACGATGATTCTTCTGCAGGACCATATACTCGATAAAAAAGTCCTCGACCTCGATGGGAACGAGGTTGAGGTGGTTTACGACATCAAACTTGTGCTGCGTAACAATAAACTTTATGTCAGCGACGTCGATGCCAGCAGATACGGGCTGCTCAGAAGAATCGGGCTTAAAGGCCTGGCGAATTTCATATACAGCCTGGCCAGCAAGATAAAAACCGACACGATTCCGTGGATGTATATCGAGCATCTGCCGGAGCATATCAGCAGTTTTGCGGGAGACGTGAGATTAAAGGTTTTGAAGGAAAAACTGTCGGAGATACCGCCGGTGGATTTGGCGGATATGCTCGAGGCACTCGACCACGAGCAGAGAGTGGCGATATTCAAACAATTAGACAGCGCCCACGCATCCGATACTCTCGAAGAGATTGAACCTCGCGTGCAGAGAGACCTGATTCCCGCTCTCAAAAGGGAAAAAGTCGCAGAGCTGCTCAACCAGATGACGCCGGTGCAGGTGGCGGACATTTTGTCAATCCTGCCTGTTTCCGATGCGAACGATATCATGAAGGCGCTGGACGAAAAACACGGCCAAAAGGTCCAGATAATTCTGCAGGACAAAGACCAGAGAAACATAGATTTTGCCACTTCAAAATTTATAAAGGCTTCGCCTGAAACAAGGGTCGATGAGGTCATTGACAATTTTCGTACTATCGCAGCAAAAAAAGACGTCATAATGTACGTTTATGTGGTCGATGAGAACGATATTTTGCTTGGGGTGGTCGATTTAAGAGAGCTGCTGCAGGCAAATGCGGGCGAAAAATTAAAAGACATAATGATAACGCGGGTCAGGAGCTTAAATGCCACAAGCACCTTATACGAGGCCTCCGAGATGTTCAAACACTACGGCTTCAGGGCAATCCCGCTGGTGGACGATGCCGGCAAGATACTCGGCGTAATCACGCACAGGGATATGATGAACTTAAAACGGCTGCTCATTATAGAATAGGCCCGGCCGCGAACCTCAGCAGAAATAAAATGTAAAGGTCTGTTATGAAACGCAAAATTACCCGGCGAGAGTTTTTGCGGAAAGGCAGCAGCGGCATACTGGCGGCTGCGGCGATGCCATACCTGCTGAAATCTAATATAGCGAAAGCTTTGACTATACCTGAGGCAAAGGATATGAATTTGAAAAACTGCTACGAACACTTCGGCGTGGATGAAAAGGTAATCCGTGAAGTTATGGCAGAGGCGTTATCGTGCGGCGGAGATTACTGTGATGTCTTCTTTCAGCACCGCATCGTCAATAATATCAGGCTGGAGGATAAAAAGGTCAACGCAGCGTATAACAATATCGATTTCGGGGCAGGCATCAGGGTGCTGAAAGGCGACCAGACAGGCTATTCATTCACGGAGGAAATAACGCCTGAAGCGATGAAACTTGCGGCCAGGACTGCGGCGAACATCGCCTCATCCGGGAAAAAGGTCGAGCCTGTAGAACTGAAACTGCACAAAACGCCGAATTATTACCCGATTGAGACGGCGTGGGAGAAGGTCGGCATCGAGCAAAAGATTCCTTACCTGCAAAAGATAAACGATAAGGTTTTCGGATTGGATAAAAGGGTGATTAAGGCGACTGTCTGGTTCGGCAACGAAACATCTCTTGTAATGACGGCGACATCCGAAGGCAGGATTGTTTTCGATAATCAGCCGATGACGCACATTTTTACTTCCTGCACGGCGGAGCAGAACGGCCGGCGAGAACAAAACTATTCAATATTGTCGGGCCGAAGAGGCATTGAGTTTTTCACCCCCGAAAACATCGACTTTCTGGCAAATGAGGCTGTGCGGCGGACGATGGTCCTTTTCGAGGCGGTCAAGCCTTCGCCCGGCGAGATGGAAGTTGTGCTGGCAGCGGGTAGCAGCGGGATTTTGCTGCACGAAGCCATAGGTCACGGGATGGAGGCGGATTTCAACCGGAAGAAGATTTCAATCTTCAGCGACAAGATAAATAAGCCGGTCGCAGAGAAATTTGTGTCCATTGTCGATGACGGGACAAATTTGAATCTTCGCGGCTCAATCAACATTGACGATGAGGGCAACGACACCGAGAAAACTTATCTTGTAAAAGACGGCATCCTGCGCAGCTACCTTCACGACAGAATCAGCGCACAGTATTATAAGGTTTCGCCGACCGGCAACGGCAGGCGTGAGTCGTTCCGGTTTGAGCCGCAGCCGCGAATGAGGAACACATATATGCTGCCGGGGCCGCACAAAAAAGAAGAAATCATCAGCAGCGTCAAAAAGGGGCTGTATGCAGAATCATTCAGCAACGGGCAGGTCTCTATCGGTGCGGGCGATTTCACGTTTTACGTGAAATCCGGCTATCTTATCGAGGACGGCAAATTGACTAAGCCGGTAAAGGACGTGAACATAATCGGCAATGGGCCGGAGGTGCTGAGAAATATCGTTATGGTCGGGGACGACCTTGAGATAAGCGCCGAAAGCGGGACGTGCGGCAAAGGCGGACAATCGGTGCCTGTGGGGCTGGGTCTGCCAACGGTGAAGGTCTCCAAAATCGTTGTCGGCGGCGTCAGTTAATAATTCAGAGGCTATATGCACAAGAAAAAAAGATTAGAACTGGCTCAATGGGCAATGGAGCGTGCGATAAAAAGCGGTGCGAACGAGGCGGCGGTTTCGATAAACAGCAGCAGAAGCATAGAAATTGAGTTTCGCGACAAAAAACTCGAAAAGGTAAAAGAGTCAACGCAAAATTCGCTTAATTTGCAGATATACCTTCAGCATCGATACTCGGCACATTCCACAAATGATTTGCGGAAAGATTCGCTGGATAAATTTATCGCCGATGCGGCTGCCGGCACCAAATATTTAAGCCCCGATGAATACCGCTCGCTGCCGGACCCGAAATATTACCCGAAAAAACCCACGGCTGATTTGAAAGTCCTCGATAACAGCTATGAAAAAATAACCTCGGCAGAACGGGTGAAAATCGCAGAAGAAATCGAAGCGGCAGCGGCAATACAGAGCAACAAAATCATTTCAACGACATCCGGCTATTCAGATGAATATTCCGAAAAGGTGCGAGTTCACAGCAATGGTTTCTGCGGCGAAGAGGAAGGCACCGGCTTTTCAGCGGGGGTTATGGTAACAGTCAAAGACGACAGCGGCAGCAGGCCTGAAGACTGGTCGTGGTCTCAGGCCAGATTTCGCAAAGATTTGCCGGCGCCTGTAAAACTCGGTGAAGATGCCGCCAGGCGGGCATTGCGAAAAATTGGGCAGGGAAAAATAGATTCCGGCAAATACGATATGATTGTTGAGAACCGAACCGCCTCATCTCTCATCTCGATGCTGCAAAAAGCTATGACCGCCCAGGCCTTGCAGCAGAAAAATTCTTATCTCGAAGGTATGCCGGGCAAAAAAATCACATCCGAGAAGCTTACGATGACCGATGACCCGATGCTGGAAAAAGGTCTGGCGTCAAAAATTTTCGATAACGAAGGCCTGGCAGAAAATCGGCGGGTGATGATTGAAAAGGGTGTGCTGCGATGCTTTTATATAGATAACTACTACGGCAAAAAGCTGGGTATGGAGCCTACCGGCGGGTCCGCGTCAAATCTTGTTTTCGAATGCGGCACAAAGTCGCTTGGTGAGCTGACCAAAGGGATTACCAAAGGAATTTTAGTCAACAGTTTTATCGGCGGAAACTCCAATCCCACAACGGGCGATTTCTCTTACGGCATTGTCGGCCTTTTGATTGAAAACGGCCAGATTGTCAAAGCCGTTAACGAAATGAATATCTCCGGCAACGGCAAAGAGTTCTGGAACCAGCTTGTTGCGATGGGCAACGACCCTTACCCGTATTCTTCCTGTATGACGCCGAGTATGCTTTTCGAAAAGGTGCAGTTCAGTGGACTATAACCTTAAACGGTCAATATTCAACGTAGTATATATCCTGCTTGAACGTTTCTATGGTTTCAATCATTGCCCGGACGGCAAAAATCGTGGCAATATCCCTGATATAGAACCCCGGACATAAAGTGCCATCGGGAGGCAGATAACCTTCGAAAAATGCACCCCTGATATTTTTGTCTTCAACATCGCGATTAAATTGAGCCCGCATTAAAAAACCGAGCGAAGTTTCGATTTCCTTTACGTATTTTTCATCATGCGTGCGATTATACAAATCCGTCCACATAATCACCGCACAACCGACAGCCGATGTGCAGAAATCGAAACTCAAATGTTTACCGCCGCTTTTGGTCATATGATAATAATAACCGCCGTCAAGATTGTTGTTATCGATATACCACTGTGCGGCCCGAACAGCAGCGTCAAGGTATTTTTTGTCGCCGAATGCATCATAGGCGGTCAGCATCGGATAGCCCCACCACCAGGCATGGCGGGGATGAATGTCACCGCGGCCTTCAAAGGCAGTTGGTTCGCAGGGTTTATACTTTATCCAGTTGCCCGGCGGGTCCTCGTCTTTCAGAAGCCGGTCGGAGACCTCGCGAAATATCTGAAGATAGAGCGGGTCTTTAAATTCTTTATAGGCAACCAGGAAAACAGCGTCATCGGTGTGGGGCCGGGATTTTTCGATGGGGGCTTTTTGGTCTCTTGTTGCCGAGTAGGTATCATAGAACAAACCTTCGCCTTTCTGATAAACGTTATTAGCCACCCAATCGACCGCCAGATGAAATCTTTCCAGCCATTTGGGGTCTTTGGTCACTTCATACAAATCGTGAAGGGCCATAAACCCTTCGAGTTGTGAAGCGGTGCTTGAATCTTCCTGTGTTCTGCCATGAATAAAGCCATAGAGCTTTTTATTGTTTTTGTCCATCACCTGAAAGCGAATCAGATATTCGCCGCCCAAGATGGCGTGGTTCAGGTATTTCTCATTGTCCGTTACTTTATAGGCCAAAAGGAGCGTTCTGACGGCCTGTCCTGTGTGCCAGAAGGGGCCGTAAAAGGCCCATTTGCGGGTTTTTGTGTCATATTCGCCCTTTATCGCCCCGTAAGAGGGGTCTTTCTTATCCATAATCTGGCTGACATCGGTCAACCAATCGCAACCTGCCGTAATCCTGTTGAGCAGGTATTCTCTTTCGATTTTTATTCGGCTGGATTTGCTCTTCTGTGAAGATGCCCTGCTCTGGTCGACCTTTAGCGATTCTTTTTTCTGCTCTACACAGCCGGCCGACAACATAAAAACCGCCGCCAAAGTGATTACGATAAGTTTTCCTGTCCTGAACATATTTGCTCTCCTAATTCAAATTACGCCGCATACAAATACCGATAAATCAACGAGCATATTCAAAATGCGTTAAAAATCAAGAATATTGTAAAGTATCACGGTTGACAACCTGCAACGGTTTCTTATACAATTATTGTCATAGTAAGCAGTTGTATTTTAAGGCATAAATTATGACACCGGAACAATCAGCCGGTCCTCGTTCGGGCGATGCCCGTGAGCCGGAAATAAACAAGTTCTTCAGAGCCGCTATCAGAACCGAAGCGGGCGATATCCATCTTAAAGTCGGGCAGTCGTTGAAATTACGCATCCACGGTCTGCTTAAAGAAACCACCGGCGAAATAATAACCGAAGAAAAGATGGAAGAGTATGTCTTCGAGATGCTAAGCCCCAGTCAGAAGGAGTTCTTTCTGAAAAACAACACCGTTGATTTTGCCCACGAAATCGGCGATGAAGGCCGTTTCCGGGTCAACGTATTTCGCCAGCGAGGAGTAATCAGCCTGGCGGCGAGACGCGTAAATACCGTTATTCCGCCCCTCGACAGTCTGAACCTGCCGCCGACACTGAAAAAAATATGCGATGAGAGACAGGGGCTTGTTCTGATTGTTGGGCCTACCGGCTGCGGTAAGACCACAACAATAGCATCTATGATAGACTACATAAACAGCATCCGCACCTGCCATATACTTACAATCGAAGACCCAATTGAATACCTGTTCAAGGACAAAAGGTCAATCGTATCACAAAGAGAAATCGGCATTGACGTTAAAGATTTCGATGAGGCTTTACAATACCTGATGCGTCAGGACCCCGATGTGGTTTTCGTAGGTGAGATGCGGGACGTTAAAACCGCCACGGCGGCAATGCGGGCATCGGAAACAGGCCATCTGGTTTTCGGAACGATGTATGCAGCCGGCGCCACACAGGCCGTTCAGCGACTTATGGATATGTTCAATCAGAACGACAGGAATCTCGCAAGACAAACGTTCAGCCTGACCCTGCGGGCAATCATCAGCCAGATATTACTTCCCTGTATCAAGGAAGGCATTAAAAGGATACCCGCCGTTGAGATAGTTCTTGCACACCCTGAGGTGAAAAAACTGATTGCCGAAGGACATGAAGTCGACCTGCCCAATGTCATAAGAAACTGTCAGGAAGAAGGTATGCAGGACCTCACAGACAGTTTGTGTAAACTTGTCAAAAACGGCTCTATAGACCCCAAAGACGCCTACAAATGCGCACCAAACGTAGACGAGCTGAAAATGGCAATAAAAGGTATCAGGGCCTCCACCGGCGGTATCCTGTGAGACCGCATTTCATTTGATAACGGAGTGTTTTATGTCGGATTTGGTATTATTAAGTTCTGTCGAGTACGGCAGCTATATATCGCCGGTCAAACTTATCGTTTTTCTGATACTGTTTTTTGCGTTCCTGCCGCTGGTTCCCTGGGTTTACTGGGATGCCAGAGCGGTCAAGGCCAGGGAAACCTTCTGGACAGGCCTTGTCTTCGGCGCAGGAGCGGCGGCAATAATAATCTGGCTCGTTCTACCGTTTTTCGCCGTCGGAATGCTGCTTTCTTTAACAGCAATAGGCGCAACAATGTTCAGCTATGTAAAACATCGCGACAGCAAAGTAAAGGAATTTGACCGGGTTTTGACGGCTGATTATTTCAAGAGCATATTCGTCAACGAGCAGAAAAAACTCGATGTTCTCAAAGACCTTACCTTCGTGGGCACCGACAAAACCGAATTCCCCATACCTCAGCCGAAAACCACGGAATTTTATGGCTACAAGACGGTCCACGATATTTTTGCCGACGCAATATGGCGAAGGGCAAGCGATGTGATATTTTCACCGATGCAGCAAAATTACAATGTGACTTACTACATCGACGGAACAGCCTTGCAGCAGCCAGCGATTGCGAAAGACCAGGCGGAATATATTCTCCGCTTTGTGAAAAAACTTGCCGGCCTGGACATCAACGAAAAAAGAAAGCCGCAAAAAGGAAGGCTGAAAACCCGTAAGGATGAAAAATATACGGACTGGGAGACCGTCACCGCAGGCTCAACCACAGGTGAGCAAATCCACCTCAAACAGGTAATGCGGCAGGACATCTCCAAATTAACCGACATCGGCCTGATGCCGGAACAATATGAGCAGCTAAACAGGGTCTGTGAAATAAAGCAGGGCGTTTTTCTTGTCTCCGGCCCCAAAAAAAGCGGCGTAACCTCAACGTTTTATGCGATGCTCAAAAAACACGACCCATATCTCAATACCATAAACACGCTCGAGCGGGAAACTACCGAGCAGTTGACAAACATAACTCAAAACGTTTTTTCTCTCAGCGACACCGGCACAACCACTTATGCAAAAAAGCTACAGTCAATAATAAGAATGGGTGCAGATGTCATCGGCGTTGCTGACTGCCGGGACGCTGAAACGGCCCAGACGGTCTGCAATGCTGCCAGGGAAAACAAAATTTTTTATGTAACGCTCGAAGCGGATAATGTGATACAGACGCTGGCCGGCTGGATAAAACTGGTCGGCGATAAGACCGCCGTTGCCGAAACCATTATAGGCATAAGCAACCAGCGGCTTCTGAGAAAGCTCTGCACCGAGTGCAGGCAGGCTTATGAGCCGAACAAGGAGCTGCTCAAAAAGTTCAATATCTCCGCCGAAAAGGCCAAAGTTCTTTACCGTGCCCCCAAAGAGCATGTGGATAAACACGGCAAACCTATAATCTGCAATAGCTGCCAGGGGACAGGGTTTGTCGGCAGGATGTCTATATTCGAAACCATCATTATAAACGATGAACTCAGAACGGTTATAAAACAGTCAAAATCGCTGTCGGAAATCAATACGGAATTCAGACGTGCTAAAATGTTCTACCTCCAGGAGCAGGCACTAAGAAAGGTCATTGACGGAACAACGGCGGTAAACGAAATGGTCAGAGTGCTTTCGACTGAAAAAAGGGAAAAAACATAACGCCGAAACTACCGCTTAATCGGAGACAATATGATAGCTGACATACTCGTATTGCTGATTATCGCAGGCTGCATCGCTTACCTGTATCTGCAAGCCACGCTTTTAAAGTCATTTGCGCTGGTGATAAACGCCATTATCGCAAACATAATCGCATTTGCTTACCACGAGTCGCTGGCAAATTTTCTCATCAGCCGCAATCAAATGGTTCTCTGGGCTCAATCATTGTCTTTTGCCGCTTTGTTCGTTTGCGCCTTTGCAGTCCTTCAGACAATAGCCGCCAGATTGGCCCGCCGACCGGCAGACATCGGCTTTCTCGCTGAACGCATCGGACGTGTTGTTTGCGGAATACTTTTAGGTCTTACCGTAGCCGGCAGCGTGCTTGTGGCGATGGCAATGGCCCCCCTGCCGGATAAATACCCGTACCAGCGTTTTGACCAGACAAATCCCAACTGGGAAAAACCCAATAAGAATCTGTTCGGCGCCGACAGCTTCGCCACAGGATGGTTCAGCACCGTAAGCGACGGCAGCTTCAGCGGTAAAAAAAGTTTTGCTGCTTTGCATCCTGATTTTCTTGACCAGATTTTCCTCAACAAACTAAAAACCCGCGAAGGCGTGTCGGTATTTTCCAGCTCCAAAATTATAGAAGTCCCGGCCAAAGACGCCGTCTGGCCCGCCCCGGAAGAGATGAAAGATTCTGAAAATAAGCCGATTTCACCCAAAAGCGGCTGTAATCTCACAATCGCCCGAATAGGAATATCGAACGAGCTGACAAAATACGGCGGCCTGTTCACCCTTTCTCAGATGCGATTTATCTGCAGGCCAAAAAACGATGTCAGAAATCCCCTGGCTGGAAAAGGCAAAAGTGTCTATCCGGTCGGATACTTAAAAACTCCGGGCAAACTTCAGATAAAACCCTTAAGCGAAAAGATAAAATTAGAACCGCCCGACTTTGATGAAAGACTAAAATGGATTGACTTCGCCCTTTTTGTGCCGAATGATTTGACGCCCGTCCTGGCCGAGTTCAGGCAAAACGGCATCGCCCAACTGCCGCCGTCCATTCCGGCAGCACAGGCACCGGCGACAATACCGTTCTTCCAGCAATCGGAGCTTGCCATAGCTAACGCAGAGCTTGAGCCGGCAAGTTCGGCCAAGATTTACGGCGTTGAACTGGGGACGGGAAACAAATTTTTGGCCGGTCTGACCCTGAATATAGATGACCCGAATCAGTGGCTGAACATCCAGACAGACCGCAGCATCAATCCGGCTCAATTTGCTGAAACCAAAACTATAAACTATGTCAGGGCCGAGTTGATAACGGAAAAGCCTGCTGCAAAAGAGGATAAAGACAAAAAAGAATCCAAGCCGGCCAGGTCTGCTCCAAAACAGGAAATATTTAAGCCGCAGGCCAAGTCGGCTGCGCCAGTCGCAAAAGGCATAGTCGGAATGCTTGAATCTCCCGAACACTATAAGCTGCTGTCGCTGAAGTGCAACAACCCCGCAACAGGTGCCGCAACAAAAGGCAGCCAGTTGCCCGTTCTCGTGGAACTTTCAGGGGCGATTCACCATCCTGTCGGCGTCATAGCTTCGGGCAAGGTCGGCGACCAATATCTCTGCGAGTTCGACTACTGCTCGATAATCTCGAAGGATGACCCCAATGGTCTGGCTGTTGCGGAAGATGGGTCTGTTACCAGGCCATTTCCAGATGCGGTCTGGCTGACAGAGCAGGCTGATGAAATACACGAGTTTTACACGCTTTATCTGGTCAGAGCGGATAAAAAAATATTCATCACCTCCGTCCGCCCTGCTGATTCGCAAACCGCCGCCCGATTCAAAGGGTATGAGTGTTTCGTCTTAAAATAGTATATACAAAAGCATCAGGAATACGAAATCAACTCTTCGAGGTCCAAATCCATCAAATGCTCAAGGTAGGCGTTCAAATCCTCCGCAGAAAAAGCGGCAAGAAATTCCGGCCTGGCGGTCTTGTTAATTTCCCGAATGTAATCTATCAACTCCCTTTTACTCATAGCTCACAAATCCTTTTATAATCCAAAAATTCCTAAATCGCATATCGACACTGCAATTATTTTTTCTTTAGCCGGCATCACAGCACCGTCAATAAAGCCCTATAACGCAAACCACCATATAAAGCCTTTTACCCCGCCCCATACACAACAGGTGGCACATTGAACAGAAAAAGTTCGCTGCCGGTTGCAATGTCCAATAAATTGTCGTTTTTTCCGGCAAATCCTGAACCTGAAAATTGTAAAAATTTTTTATTTTTCTGTTCCGAAATCTGCCGAATCACCCCATTTGACTTATTCGGCAGGAAATATAAAATGCGGCTTTTACACAAATGAAAAGTAGCAGCCAAAATAAACATAGGGCGCCGTTGAACAGGACAATTACGCTGTCAGAGGCGGAACGCAGGCTTTACGAAAAACGCCTGCTTTACCTGGCCGGCCCGGCTGCGCTTGACCAAATCATCGATAAAACCATCTGCCAGGACACCTTCAAGGCACTTGACTGGCTGCCGGCAGCATCTGTTGACCTTGTTTTTGCGGACCCGCCATATAATCTCAATAAAACATTCAACGACCGCTCATTTTCCAAAATATCTTCAGACAAATATCAGGAATGGCTCGAATCGTGGCTTTCCAGGATTGTGCGGATATTAAAGCCTGCCGCTTCGATATATATCTGCGGCGACTGGCAGTCATCGGCAGCAATTCACAAGGCGGCGGAAAAATACTTCATCGTAAGAAACTGCATAACCTGGGAACGCGAAAAGGGAAGAGGCTCGAAGAAAAACTGGAAGAGCTGCTCGGAAAACATCTGGTTCTGCACGGTATCGGAGCATTATTATTTCAACGCCGAGGCGGTCAAGCTCAAACGTAAAGTGCTTGCGCCGTATACACTTAAAGATGGCCAACCGAAAGACTGGCAGGAAACTAAGCAGGGACGATTTCGCACTACACATCCGTCGAATATCTGGACGGATATAACGGTGCCGTTCTGGTCGATGCGGGAAAATACGAATCATCCGACGCAAAAGCCGGAAAAGCTGCTGGCGAAAATAATACTGGCGAGCTCGCGGGAAAATGACGTTGTCTTCGACCCGTTTGCGGGTGCGGGAACAGCCGCTGTTACGGCGAAAAAGTTGAAACGACACTTTGTAAGTATCGAAATAGACAAGACTTACTGCTGCCTTGCGGAGAAACGGCTGAAAATGGCGGAGACTGACAGCAGTATTCAAGGCTACATAAACGGCTATTTCTGGGAAAGAAATACCCTGAGCGAACAAATGCGGAATGTTAATTTGGGTAAAATTTAACGATTCCAAAGGCGGGAAATCCTCCTTCGCTGAAGCTACGGCGGACAAGTCCGCCGGAGGCGGATAAAATTGGGTTCGTTTGGCTTCGTTTTGAATAACAGTTCATAGTTCATTGTTCATTGTAATTCGTTGTTTTTATTAAGGTTATAAACATTTGACTTTTTGAAAAATTGGGTTCGTTTCGCATAATTTGATATTTTTGATTGAGAGATTTTCAGCCACAGATTTCACGGATTTACACAGATTTTTATTTTTCATTAAATTTTGTTTCATACAACATCGGGATATAGAATCTCCCTATAATTGGACGGAGATGCGCATTTGAGATGAAAAATAAGGTTCACCACCGAGGACACCGAGGACACAGAGAATAGATAAGTTATTGTGAAATAAGGGGTAAGGAAATTGGAAAAAATTTTGCGAGTTTGGGATTTTTTTTGTTACCCCCCTGCGTGTTTGATTGAAAAGTGAAGTAGTTCATCGTTCGTTGTTCGTAGAAAAAATAGTGGGTCCCGGATAACGGCCCTCCACACGAATGGCGGGTAAACATTCCGGGATCTTCGCTGCGCTACGACAGGCAGGGAGTCAAGGGGATAGAAAAATTGTCGATGGTTCGACAAGCTCACCACAGGTAGTTCGACACGAAGCGAAGCAGAAAACCTAAAGTCGTCTCGAAATTCCTCTTGTTTTGCGGCGAATTTTAGGCCGGCTTTACTAAATCTGCAATCCTGACAAATCGCCGCCTTTTGCTTTAAGCTGGTCGTAGTAAATCTGAAATCTTTCCTTAAGAGCGGACAGGGATTTATTCAAGCTGTCGATGTCTGCCTTTAACTGTTTTGCCTTCTCGCCAAGTAATTGTGCGACGGGAATCCCCTTAAGTTTTGCGGCCAAATTTTCGACATCGACCTTTTTAGCCTCGATGGCATCTTTATAGCTCATCGCCATCGCCTTAAGGTCCTGAACGTTCATCTTTGCCGCCTCAGCCTGAACTTCGCTGATGGGCTTGTTTTCATCGGCCTTTTTTCCACAGCCGGACAAAAGCAGCAAAAACACGGCCAACATAAGTGATAATAAGATTTTTTTCATTTTTTTTCTCCTTATGAAAAGTATTGTTAAATAAGGAATTGATTTGGTTTCCCATACAGAGCCTTCCCATTTTCCGTATATTATACCTGTTTCCGAAGAACGTGCAATGTTTTTCTGAAGAACAATCCGTGATTTCTAAAAATTTTTTTGACATCTCTAATTGGAGTCATTACCCTGACTTTCCATATAAGGCTTTATTCACATAATTATATAATTATTGCTAATCTAAAATATTTTTTACATTTTGCGATTGAAACGTTTTTGCTCAAGGAATACAATTACTGCCGCCGATTTAGTATGGTAAGAGAGGCAATGCTCTGAAAGTGGGAATAGATGAGAGCAATAAAAGCACCGAACAGGTCTGTAATTAAAAATCTTTTTTGAAAGGGGCAGAATTATGAAAAAGTGTTTAGCAGAGTTTATTGGTACTTTTACATTAGTGCTGTTTGGATGCGGGACAGCGGTTGTTGCGGGTGACAAGGTCGGCTTTTTAGGTATCGCATTTGCCTTTGGGTTTGCCCTGATTGCCATGGCGTACGGCATCGGACCGATTTCAGGCTGTCATATCAACCCCGCTGTCAGCCTTGGTGTCTTTATCGCCGGCAGGATGTCAGGCAAATATTTGATTGGTTATATTATCTATCAATGCCTTGGCGCTTTAGCAGCTTCAGCAGTTTTGCTGACGATAATGTCGGGGCTCAGCGGTTACGATATTGCCGCAAAAGGACTTGGTCAAAATGGCTGGGGTGCGGGTTATCTTGGGCAATACCAGCTTGCTTCCGCAGCGATTTTCGAATTCGTCGCGACATTGCTTTTTGTTATTGTGATATTGGGCTCTACGCAGCAGAATGCGCCGGCACAATTTGCCGGGCTTGCAATCGGTATTACGCTTGTTGTAATTCATATTTTCGGCATTAACATAACAGGCGTGTCCGTTAACCCGGCAAGAAGTCTCGGCCCGGCTTTGTTAGTAGGCGGCAAGGCGCTTTCTCAATTATGGCTTTTCCTTGTTATTCCAAGTATTGCAGGAATTTTGGCCGGCGTTCTATTTCGAACGAAACTGCTTGAAAAATAGTCTAAGCAAGGTAATTCAAAAAACAATTAAGGTTTTTTTTGAAAGGGACACATATGTTTGAACGTGGTAAATTAATTGTGGCGGCAGTAATTTTGGGTGTATGTATGGGTTCTGCGGCAAAGGCTGCTGATGAGATGAATTCGCAGCCGCTCGGTGTCGGTGTCAAGCTGGATTATGTCAGTAAGTATATTTGGCGAGGTCAGGACCTGAATAACAGGAGCGCCTTCCAGCCGTCCGTATCTTTAAGTAAGTACGGCTTCACGGGCTCCGTTTGGTCCACCCAGGACTGGACAGGCGTGAACGGAAATAGCGGTAACTTTACACAGATTAACTCCACGCTCGACTACACCAGTGCTCTTCCCGGTGTTGATGGTGTGAGCTGGTCGGTCGGCGTGATTGACTACGATTTCCCACACACGAGGACGGCTAACACGGTGGAAATCTATGGCGGTTTAACTTTTACCGCTCTGCCGCTCAGCCCTTCAATTAAAGTTTACCGTGATGTCGATGAGATTAAAGGAACCTATTATCAACTCGGTGTCAGCAAGACCCTCGAAAAGGTCATTAGTTGGAATGACAATTGCTATTCCGACCTGGCCCTGGGTGCAAGCATTGCCTACGGCAATAGTGCCTACAACAGAGGCTATTTTGGCGTCAATGGCGGCGGCAATAATGATTTGACGCTCACCGCAGCTTTGCCCACCCCCCTGGGAAAATACTGGGTTATAAGACCCAGCATTAACTACTCGACTATGCTCGCTAATAGTATCCGCGAGGCTACCGACAAAAGCGACAACTTATGGTGTGGAGTTAGTCTCTCAGTAAACTTTTAAAGGTGGTGCAGAAGAGCGTAAATAGTCGCTGCCTTGACGAGGCTTTGCGGTAAATTTTGCCATAGAAGATTTTGAGTCATCGTAAATCAGATACTCGTGATGAATCACTTCCTGTGCCTCACGGGACAGGCGGGGGAGGGTGGCGGCAGCACAGGCAAGTTAGTCGTGGATGGTTAGTTGGAGGGACCGCTGGACGGAGGAGAGAATTAGTGAATTAGAGAATTAGAGAATTAGTTAATTAGAGAATTAGTGAATTAGAGAATTGGTGAATTGGTTAAAAAAAATAAACCCGGCAAAATCCACCGGATAAACTCTTTGACTGCGCTCAAGACGGGCCGGCGGGCTTTCGGATTGAGATATTGACTCTCTCGAACTAAGTAAGGAAGAAGCATTCCTCACGCCTGTAACCCCGCACCAATCTTTTAGAGAATTGGTCAAGTGTTAATAGAAACGTTAGAAGGGAGTATACGGTAATTCATCGGCGTTCGAAGGATGCGGGAAGATTGGTGCGGGGCTAAATACAAAAAGATGGCTTTAGAAAAGACTTGCCTGGCTGCATTTAGGTTGGTAGAATTCGCAGATATGGTTTTTGGCCCTGAGCCGGGGCGGTTCAGGGGTTCACAAAAGGTCAAAAAATGAGTTGTAAGTTTTTAGGGAGATAGAGTATGAGACGGTATTTGCTGGTTTCGATGGCCCTTATCATTAGCAGTGTTTTGGGTTTTCAGGGTGGTTGTGCAAAGGGGGAAAAGAAAGCTGCGGGAAAGCCCGCGGCGGCGGCTGAGACGAAAAAGCCGGCGGATGCCAATGGGCCTCAGCCGAAGATAGCTTTTGAAAAGACGGTGCTGGATTTCGGGTCAGTAGCGCCCGGCGGCAAGCACACCGGCGAATTCAAGTTCAAGAACAAAGGGAAAGGCGTATTGAGAATCGGGAAGGTTAATTCGAGCTGCGGCTGCACCGTGCCTAAATTAGCCAAAGAAGAATACGCACCCGGCGAGAGCGGGACAATCAAGATAGAGTTCAGCCCCGGCAGGACTCTCGGGGAGAACAAAAAAACCCTGAGTGTGGCGACAAACGACAAGGAAAACGCCAATATTTCACTGACGGTAACGGCCCTGATAGCAACGAAGGTTGAATGCAAGCCTGAATCAATGAACCTTTCGCTGAAAGAGGCAAATGCGGCCTGTCCGAAGATTACGATTCGCAGTGTCGACAACAAGCCTTTCTCGATAGCCGGCTTCAAATCGGTGGGTGATTGCATAACTATTGATTTCGACCCAGCGGTGCAGAAGGCGGAGTTTGTTCTTGAGCCGAAGGTTGATATTGATAAACTGCAAAGGAATCTTAACGGGCATTTAGAAATCAGCCTTACACACCCGGAGTGCAGCGCCGTGAGTGTTTCTTATAGTGCGTTGCCGAGGTTTAATGTGAATCCGCCTTCGATAGTTGTATTCGATGCGAAGCCGGAAAATCCGGTGAAAAAGCAGGTAACTATAGTCAGCAATTACGGTGAAAATTTCGAAATCGAGTCGGTTACATCACAAAAAGGGATTCTGAAGGTATTGAGCCAGGAAAGGGGCAACGCCCGCTGGACGCTTGACGTGGAGGTAACGCCGCCCGAATTCAAGGAAGGCAAGCCAAGGATGTTTACGGATTTGCTGACGGTAGGCATAAGCGGCGGTCATAAGCTTGAAGTGACGGCCAGAGGGTTCTATCCGAGCGCCAAAAAGCAGTAAACGCATATAAGCCGGCAGCCGATAATTCAGTTATGATATTGCGGACAGTGGCAGTGTTTCTGCGTTTTAGAGCGAAGATTTCGGAAAAGACGGAACTTACAGCCTTTCGCAATGTCAAAAATAAGAGGGAAAGGCAGAAATGACAAAGACATTGCGGATAACAGGTATAGTGGCAGGATGTCTGGGGGTTGTTCTCGTTATTATTCCGTCTGTTTTAGGCGTTCGCAGCGATAAGGCAATCGAGGAATTTTTGAGTTCGAGCGGAGCGGTAGAGAAGTTCAACGCCGCCAAAAACGACAGGGCCAAAGATGATGAAGGCCGGGGGTCTCCGCTTGTAAAGCAGGCGGAGGCATTTGCGTTGTATCTGAATCCGCCGCCTAAACCTCCTGAAGAGAAATCTGCAGAAAAGTCTGCGCCGGAGGGGCCTGTGGTTCATAGGCCGGTAACGGTTTCATCGAAATTTACGCTTATCGGCACCAGTTTCTATGCGCTGCACCCTGAGATGTCGCTGGCGCTGATAGATGAGCCGGCCAAAGGCCTGCACTGGGTCAGACAAGGCAGCAAGGTGGGCTATCAGGTAATCGAAGAGATAAAAGATAGGAGCGTTGTTGTTCGAGATGATAAGAGGACGTTTGAGCTTGTGGCAGAAAGGCCGTTCAAAAAAAGCCTCGTTAAGGGGGCGGCATCAGGTGCAACCGGCCCAAACTCTATACCGCTTGCCGGCAGAATCACGCAGGGTCAAATAACCACTGAAGGAAACAATGTTGCCGCCGATGTCGGGCCGCCTGAACCTTCTATGAGCGAGCAGGAAAGCACGGTGTTTGATGAGCTTATAAACAAACTGAATGCGATACAGACACGTCTTGAGTCCGGCCAGATTACGGAGGAGGCTGCCAATGCGGAAAATGCGGCTTTGATGGAGAAGTTTACCGCCGATGTCAATTCAGCCAAGGTGAGCTCAGAAGAGGCGAAAAAATTAGACAGTTTGGGCAAAGAGCTAAAGAGCGAGCAGAAGAAAGAGCCGAACCAGCCTCCGTTTATAATCGACCGCGCCAGAAGCTTGCGGAAATCGGGGCTGCCCGGCAGGCATCGTTACAGCATTCCCAAATAATCCACAATTACGGCTTAAAAATGGGGAACTTTTGGGCGATTTTTTTGTCTCAATTAGTGTAGATTGCAACAGTTTTTAAGTCAAAATGCCCGATAAATACTAAAGTTGTGTCTCAAAATAACTAACCTGAATTGTTTTTGGAGCATTTTATGGTGTTGAAAGGACGTTTTTCCTGCGGAGGATACGAGAGGGTTTTTATCGCTGTTTTTGCGATAATTATCTTTCTGAGCAGGGGTTACGTTCTTATTGCAGGGCAACAAAAAGACACAATAGAGTTAAACAGATACAGGGTTTTTACCCTGAAAAACATACCCGCCCAGAAGGGCAAAAATATCCTCGCTGACGTCAATGTCGGCACTGTTTCTCAACTTCCCGGCACAAACACGCTTTTAGTAACAGCCCCGCCGGCAGAACTGATAAAGGCAAGCACTATTTTAGGGCTGGTCGATTCTAAAGAAGAATTTGTTATAAAAAATCTCTGTCCTGCATCGGAGGCCGGCAATTTACCGCCAAAAGACAAGATTGCATCTGAGGTGGGCGATATTTTAATCGGAAGTTTCCTGGAGCCGCCTTTTGGCCAGGGAAAATCCAAAGCAATTATAGACGTTCATAATGGTTCTATGGTGATTATTGCCGAAGCAGGCAGGGTTGAACAGATTATCTCTGCCATTGAGCGACTGAAGGAAGCAAAGGCCCAAGAACCCCCTGCAAAGGAATTGCCCAAACCGGCAGAATCAAACCAGCCTTTGGCTGCGCAAAAGCAGGTGGAACAAACCCCAAAGGATGCAAATAAGCCTGTGGCCGAAGCGGCTGCGGAAGCTAAGCCTCAGGCTGCCAAAGAGAAGGCTTCTACCGGCGATTTGGAGTCCGACAAGCTTTTAGGCCTGCTTGATAAGGCCGAGAAAACAGCGGCCAAGACAGCAGGCAGACAACCCAAAGTAACTGGACCAAATGCGGCGGCACCGGCACAAAAAACAGCGGTTGAACCTGTTGTCGCCGCTGAAAAGCCGAAGGCGCCCGCTGAAAAGCCGCAAATGCCTGCCGAAGCTGCCGAGGCCAATAAAGTTCCGGGGAAGGCAGAAACAGCCCCCAAAGTCGAAGCCGCCCAGCCGAAAACTGAAACATCGCCGGCAGAGGCAAATGCTGCTCCATCACCCGCCGCCGAAAAACCTTATGAACCTGAAGCAGTTGCCGGCACCGATGAAACACTTCAGCTTGATTTGCCGGAGAAGCTTAATATCATAGACCTGCTGGATTTGGTGGGCAAATATTTGCACCTGGATTATGTATATGATGCAACGGAAGTGGCGGGAAAAGAGGTGTCTCTGAAGGTCCAGGGGCCTATCAAGGTCAAAGAGCTGTATCCCCTGATGGAATCGGTGCTGAAGTTCAAAGGGTTCGTGACGTCTCGCAGGGGCAATCTTGTAACGATAACGACGAAAGAAAAAGCCCTGGAAATAGACCCTGCCCTTGTAAGCGCCCCGGAGGAAAGAATCCGGTTCGGCGATGTAATCATAAGCAGGGTTTACGACCTTAAATATATGCTGACTGCCGACGCAAAAACTCTTCTTGACGGTATGAAGATTGGCGTGGTTGTCACCGTGGTTCCCGGCTCGAAAAAAATTATCATCACGGGATATACCAACACTATGTCGAGAGTGGACGAGCTGCTTGGAATATTCGACAAGCCCGGTGAGCTGAAACAATTCAGGTACAGGCAGTTAAAGTATACGATGTCCAAATCGCTCGTTGACCAAATCAAAAAACTTGTGGAAAAAATGGGTGGTACAGTCTCGCTCGGGGCGATTTCGACCACAGAGTCTGCGCCGAGTCCGCCGCACGGCAGACCAGTTCGGCAGGTGCCGCCGCCTTCCCAGCCTTCTCAGCCTTCGGGGACATCATCTGCTGCGCTTAATGTGTACCTGGACTTCGACGAAAGGACAAACCGGATACTTATGATAGGACTAAAAGGCGAGCTGGATATTGTTGAAGACCTGGTAAACGTTCTTGACGTCGCACAGCAGGACCTTCGTTCCCTGCGATTATATGAGATACAGCATGTCGGCGCCGAGGAGGTAAAGGAAAAGCTTGCCGAGCTTGGGATAATCAGCGGCGGCGGCGCCGGAACCGGCAGCAGGATAAGCAGAAAAGGCGGCGCCCAGCAGGGAGCACAACCGCAGCCTCAGCCGGCGGCAGGCGGGGCTGCAGAAGGGCTGCTCGAAGAGCCGCAGGTGATAGTGATTGAATCGACAAATTCGCTTCTGGTGAATGCCACGCCTGAACAGCACGCCCAGGTAGCTATGATTATCGGTTATACCGATAGTGAAACCCTCGAACATTCGATACCATACGAGATTTATCCGCTGGAAAGTCAGGACCCTGTGAAATTGGCGGAGGTGCTGAACAAGCTTATCCAGGAGACCGTCAAGGACAAGGAAGGCAAGATAGAAAAGGTCGTAAAAAAGGAGGAGGACATCATTATAGTCCCGGATGAAAACACCTTTTCGATAGTTGTTTATGCCAGCAAGAAAAATCAGGAGTGGATAAAAAAACTGATAAAGAGCCTCGACAAGAGAAGGCCGCAGGTGCTTATCGACGCCACGCTTGTTGCTATCAGCAGAAACGACCAGTTTACCCTCGATTTAGACCTTGTTTCCAAGTTCCCAAAGTTAGCTCCCGGTACACATATGGACAAACTTACCGCACTGTTTGACCCCAATGCCAAAGGTTTCCCTTCCAGGAGAATCACAGAAGCAACCTCGATAGTCAGCAGCGGCACTATTACAGGGGAGGGTTTTTACAGCGACCAGCACATTCAGGCGCTTTTGACCGCTATGCAATCAAAAGGTTACGGCAGGGTTCTTGCTCAGCCGAAGGTATTGGTCAATGACAACGAAAAAGGTAATATAAAGACCGAAAACAGCATATATATAGCAAGGACAGCAAATACATATCTTCCGAATACAATCACAACTACAACTACACCCACGACAAACAATGCGATTACAAGCACCACCTTTGATGAGTATAAATCCGGCATTAATCTTGAGATTACGCCGCATATAAGCGAGGGCAATTTACTGCGTCTTGAAATTAACCTGGAGCGGTCCAATCAAGGGACGCCCGGTGCGGTGCGAAAAGCTGATGAGCCGCCGCCGGACAAAGTCACAAATAATATCAAAACGATAGTTACAGTTCCTGATAAAAGCACTATAATACTTGGCGGTATCGTGACACTGGACCAGAGCAAAGAAGGCTCAAAAATACCGTTGCTCGGGGATATACCCCTTCTCGGCGGGCTGTTCAGGAATACCAACAATGCCGACGCACAGACGAAATTATATATATTTGTCAAGGCGTATATATTAAGGCCAGGCGAGATGACAGAAGGTCTGCCGTCGCTGGTGAAAGAATCGCAGAATCATAGAAATGCTTTCGAGGAGGCAGAACGCAAATTCCAGACCTATGAACAATGGCCGGGCGTAAAGCCTGAGATGCTGGAGCCAGAGCATGTTCTGGATTCAAAGTAGCCGGTTTATGCCGAAGAAGCTGTCAGATGAAAGAGTTGCTGATACAAACTGCGAAGCGGACGGGTCTGGTCGATGCCGACCAGTTGGCCAAGTTCATCGAGACCAACAAGGGGCAGGGGAAAAAACTCGATGAGATACTGCTGGCTTGTCCCTATTTTACGGAAGAAGTGGTTTTGAAGCTTTTCGCGGAGGCGCTGGGCTGGGAATTCCTGACCGAGATACCGCCAAAGCTGGTCCCGCCGGAATTTATAGAGAATATACCCGCAACCTACGCCCAGCACCATTTTCTTATAGGGATAAAAAAGGAGGCTGACAACGGCAGACTGACGGTAGTTTTGTCCAGGCCGCTGGATGCGAACGCCCTCGATAATGTCTCTAAAATGACCGGTCTTCCGGTCAAGCCGGCAATATCGACCCGCACCGTTATTACCGCTGCGATAGACGTTGCTTATGAGCAGAGGACAACGGTAATCGAGGAGGTGGCGGAAGAGCTCGATTCGCAGAATCTCGACCAGCTCATTGATGAGGTAGGCAGTTCCGACGACCTGCTCGATGTTGTGAACCGCCCGCCGGTCATAAGATTAGTCAACGATATTCTTTTTCGCGCCCTGCAGCTTCGGGCAAGCGATATTCACGTTCACCCTTATGAGACAAAAATCCAGATTCGTTACCGTATAGACGGCATTTTGTATGACACCTTGAGCCTGAACAGAAATGTCCTGCCGCTGGTTATTTCGCGAATAAAAGTTATGGCGGGAATGGATATAGCGGAGCGCAGGCTCCCACAGGATGGCCGTTGCAGCGTCAGGCTGGGGCAGCGAGAGATTGATTTGCGTGTCAGCACGGTGCCAACCAGCTACGGCGAGCGCAGCGTGCTGCGACTGTTAGACAAAAGCACGGGACTGTTCGGGCTGGATGAGCTGGGCCTTTGGTCGGAGGACCTGAAGAAATTCGATACGCTGCTCAACCGTTCGCACGGCGTCATCTTCGTTACGGGGCCTACGGGCAGCGGAAAGACCACCACCCTTTACGCCTGCCTGAACAGGATTAACTCGGCGGAAAAAAATATCATAACCATAGAAGACCCGATTGAATATCAGCTTGGGGGAATCAGCCAGATTCAGGTCGCAACAAAAAAAGGTATGACTTTCGCCACGGCGCTGCGGCACGTATTGCGTCAGGACCCCGACGTCATAATGGTCGGAGAGGTAAGGGACATCGAAACGGCTCGTATGGCGATACAGTCTTCGCTGACGGGGCATTTGGTTTTCAGCACACTGCACACCAATGACTCGGCGGGAGCGGTGAGCAGGCTTCTGGATTTGGGCGTCGAGCCGTATCTGGCAAGCTCTTCACTGATTGCCATAATGGCGCAGCGTCTTGTGAGAAAGATATGCCCGGACTGCAAACAGGTCTATAAGCCTGCGCCTCACGAATTGAGGGAGCTGGGTCTGGCGGAGGTGGAAATATCCGGCCTTACCGACGGCAGCCATTCTTTTTACGTCGGGGCCGGGTGCGACAAGTGCTTCCAGACAGGCTTTCACGGCAGAACCGGGGTCTATGAGCTGATGCTTATCAACGAGAATATTCAGGATATGATATATAAAAGGCAAAGCGCCGGTGCGATAAAAAAGCTTGCTCTCAACGCAGGCCTGCAAACCCTGCGAATGGACGGCGCAAGGAAAGTGCTTGCGGGCATAACAACCGTATCGGAAGTCCTGCGGGTAACGCAGGCGGATGTGATGTAATTTACAATTTCTTATGCCAAGGTACCAGTATATAGCGATGTCACCGGAGGGCAGGAAGGTCAAAGGTACGGTTACTGCCGAAAGCCCTTATGCTGCGCGGAAGCAAATCAGAGGACGGAACATTCACCCGACCTCGATTACCGAAGTCGGTTCCTCTGCGGAAAACAAGGCCGCTTTGTTTTCATTTTTCAACAGAACCAGCAAGAACCAGATTATTGACTTTACCAAGCAGATGTCAACTCTTCTGAATTCAGGAATCAAGCTGACCGAGTCGCTTTCGGTCCTTACATTGCAGACCTCCGATATAAGGTTCAAAAACGCCATTACCGATATTCGCGACCGCGTTGTTACCGGCGAGTCGCTTGCCGACATTATGAAAAGCTACCCTGATTATTTTGATATAATATACGTAAGTATGGTGCGGGTAGGCGAGATTACCGGCACCTTGGGCAAGAGTTTTTCGACGGTCGCCGGCTTTATGGAGAAGCGTCAGAAGGTCGAAGCGAAAATGATAACCGCTATGATATATCCTGCGGTGCTGGTTGTATTTTGTATCGTTGCGATTCTGATTTTGACAACTATGGTCATCCCGAAGATAGCCAACCAGATAACCGCAACGGGCCAAAAACTGCCCTGGATTACCACCCAGTTGATGAACGTCAGCTACATACTGACCAGCTGGTGGCTGCTGGTGGTGCTTATTGTTCTGATGGGGATTATCTGGGGACTGAAGCGTTTTATGAATACTCCGCGAGGGTCGTATCTGCGTGACAGGCTCATATTGTCTCTGCCGCTGATAGGCCCTCTTATAAAACAAAGGGTCGTTGCGCGTTTTGCCTCCACTCTTTCGACCCTTCTGGGTTCGGGACTTAGTATGGCTGAGTCACTTCGCGTTGTGGCGGAGGTGACCGGCAATACCATTATGAACAGGGCCGTCAAACAGGCCCGCGAGAGGATACTTGCCGGCGCCGATATCGCAACACCTCTGCGTGAAAGCGGCGTTATCGACCCGGCCATTGCTCATATGGTCACCGTGGGCGAAAAGAGCGGCGAGCTGGAAAAAATGCTTAAAAACATCAGCGAAAGCCTTGAGGCCTCGACCGATGTGGTTATTGAAAGATTGAGCGCCGCGGTTGAACCGGTTATCATAGTTTTTATGGCGGCTATAATCGGCTTGATTGCTTATGCGACGATATTGCCGATATTGAGAGTCTCGTCGGTGAAATTTTAAACCTTTTTAAGTTTAGGAGCTTGAAGAAAGATGGAAAAAACCAAGATAAAAAAAATCAGAAGAGGCTTTACGATGATAGAGTTAATGGCCATTCTGGTTATTATCGGTTTGCTCGCTGCATTAGTGGCCCGCGAGGTCGTATCTAAAATAGACCAGGCGAGGGTTACGACCACCAAGGCCAATCTGAAGATTCTTCACACGGCGGTCAATCAGTTCAAGATGGATACCGGCCGGTTTCCCACCGAGGATGAAGGCCTTAATTCCCTCGTTGAGCAGCCCACCGATGTTAAAAATTATTCGCCGGGAAAGTACCTGGAAACCACCACGGTGCCGAAAGATGCCTGGGGCAGGGAATTTATTTATGAGCTTTCGCCTGAGAGCGGCAGGCCTTTTGTAATCAAAAGTCTCGGAGCAGATGGTGAAGAAGGCGGTGAGGGGTATGATAAGGACCTGTTCAGTACCGATGCGGAATAAATGCGAACGCTGCAGGACTTGTCACCGGCATTCAGCGCTTACGATGACCGAACTGATAGTCGTGCTAGTGATGATTTCGCTGATTTCGCTTTTGGCGCAGTTGAATTTTTTCAGCCTTCTCACAAAGAACACATTCAGGGTGCAGGCACAGGAGCTTATCTCGGCGATGCAGATGGCCGCAAGTGCCGCCGCCGAGAGCAGCAAAAGATACGAGGTTATTATCGATATGACCGAACAGACTTATATGCTTCGTGAAATCACATCGCCAGATTTGTCGGAGGTTCTGGATGAGGAGATTATTGTTTCAAACGAGTTCAGCAACAATTGCCAGGCCGCTTATGTTTTGTTTGATGACGGCGATTTTGCCAACGAGGGCAGGGCGAAGTTCCGTGTCGGACATTCGGGCTGGCAATACGGCGGCAGAATCGTCCTGCTCGACAAAAATGAAAAACCGTATTCGGTCGTGGTCAACAGGCTGAACAGAATTGTTACATTGCAGGATGATGAGGCGGCACTTCTTTTGCCGAAACGTCCCGATGAAATGCTGTTCTGAAAAAAATTTGCTTTCCGCCCCGTATCGATGCAGGGCCTTTAGCCTGGCAGAGGTTATGGTCTCGCTGATTTTGCTGGCATTTATCTGCTCGGCGGTATTTGTCGTTATAGACCGCTGTATGGCCTCCGCTTCGGACCTGACAGCCCGTATGCGGGCGTTCGAGGTTGCGCGTGACAATATGGAAAAGCTTCTTGCCTCGGCCTCAGTCTCGGAAATGTCTGATTACGGCAGCAGCGACAAATATCCCGAAATACAATGGCAGACGACCATCGAGACTTTTTACGAGTCGGTGGCCTCGCGAATATGGCTCCAGGCGGTCTGTTCGGCAGACTATACCGATACGGAAGGCAATACCCAGACGGTCAAGCTGACGCACTGGCTCACCGATATAGACAAGGGACAACTGCTCGATATTATTATGGAAAAGCAAAAAGAAAAAGAGCTGACGGGACAAGGCTATAACGCCGAACGGGGAGGCAGCGACGAGGATAAAACCGCACAGGATGAAAGCAACCCTGACAAAACAAAAAAAGACCAAACCAAAAAAGACCAGGACACAAAAGACAAAACAGCACAGGACAAAACCGGCAGCGGTGATAAGAAAGGCAGCGAAGAAACGGAGAAAAAAAGTCAGCCAGAAGAGAATGTGAAAAAATACTGCGGCTATACTCTCGATGAGCTTTACAAAATGCCTTTCGACCAGGTCTGGGGGATTATAAAAAACTGTGATGAGTTTTAAAAGTTCGCAAAAAATATGAAAAGAGCTTTTGACAGATATATAAATGTTCGAGGGTTTTCTCTCGCGGAAGCGCTCGTGGCACTGATAATAGGTTCGATGGTGCTGGTGGCGGTGTTGTCTATTTACAACAAAGCCGAAAGCATCGCTGGCGGAATTACCCGCAAATTTGATGATTCGAGACTTCCCTTCGAGATAATGCAGTATATTGCGGAAGATATTGACAAAGTGCTGGCAGGCGGTGCGGACACGAAAATTACCATAAACAATAAATTTGAAAAAGGATACTCTGTCGCCAGGCTTGAGATTTCAAAAAGCATTTATGACACCAGTCATAAAAAGCAGATGTTCGAAAAAATCGTCTGGCAGAGCAATTATGACGGCGAGACCGACAGCCTGGTCTTGTATCGCAGCCACAGCGGGATAAATTCGGAAGACGGGCTGCTCGACAAGCAAAAGGAAAACTGGGAAAAGGAGCTTTTTATCCCCGTTTGTTCGGGAGTTACGCTGTTCAAAATACAGGTCCCCAAGGACGAGGATTTTCTGGATGCCTGGACAGCCGATTCGCTGCCCGGCGGCATTCGGATAACCATATCTTTTGCCGGGCCTGTCAAGACCGTGGCAGGAACGCTCGATGTGCCGGAAGCGGATAAAATTACGCGAATGATAGCTGTCGACAGAACCAGAAAGATAGATTTTAAGATAAAAAAACTGGAAGAAAAAGGTCCAATAGGCAAAGAGCCGAACCAACCGGCAAAACAGGCGCCGGTGCCGGAGCAGGAAGGCAATGTACCGCCGCAAACGCCAAGACAATCTCGTTAAACCGACGACCGCAGCATATAACTGCGGCAGAGCGGCAATGGCGTCAGCCATCCCTCACGGGAATGCGCACGGCGTTGTGCTTTTGATTACCCTGATTCTGCTGGTAATGCTCTCGGTGACAGGTTATATCCTGACCATTCGCATTGCCGCACAGCGCCACCGCTATCAGTATGCCATAGACTATCAAAATGCCTGTTACGCCTGCCAGTCCGGGTTGAAATACGCTTATGCCTCGCTTAACGATACTAACGTCCCCGACTTGATTGCCCGTCCTAATGAGCCGGACTTCTCTGATTTGTTCGCCCTCAGCGAAAAGGAATACAAAAAAGTTTTGGCCGACTGGGCCGCCCAAAGCACTGCTGAAGCCAGAAAAAAACTGGCTGCAAAAAAAGGCGGGCCGAGCGAAGATATGTTCAAAAAAATTGCGGATAATATGGACGTCAACAAGGCCGGCGACCTGAACGACCTCAGCAGCCTGAGCCTTGCCGGCAGCCTCAGTGATAACAACAACATCAAAAAGAAACCGGATATTCGTAATCCCGGCATAACCGGGGACGTTAACGATGCTAATCACGCCGGCGACGTTAATGATGTCAACAAACCCGGCGGTGTCCCCGATTACAATGACCCAAATATGCTGACAATTCCGGGGCCGTATGGCCCGCCCTGGCCTTATGTGGTCGAGCCGGTTGAATTTGAGATTGGCTCCTCCAAAATCAGGATTGAAATCGAGGATGAAAATGCAAAATACCCGCTTATCTGGGCCTTGCTGGACAGCAACGATACCCAGTTGGTGACGTCGTCCGGTCTGGAGACTTTCTGCGAATGGATGAAGTTCGATAAGGCGGAGATTAAATCATTGAAAGAGCAGCTAAAAGAGATAGGCAAGATAAAAAAGTTCAATCCCGGCGCCGGGACGGTGACGGTCGCTGAACAAAAACCTTCGCCAATTAGAGACAGGGGAAGAATAAGACGAAATCGCGGAGAATCCGGGCAGGTTACGCTGCCTCAATTTTCGCAGCAGGCCGATTTCGCAAAGCTTTTTCACAGCTCGCTGATTGACGTCGACACTCTTGCCAGGCCGACCGTTGACAGCGAGACTCGAAAGGAATCTGCCCTGAAATATACGGGGACCTGGGCCTCGGACAAGGTCAATATAAATACCGCACCGCGGCAGGTGCTGGAGGCGGCCTTCGCCTTCGGCGGCGACCAGGTCGAAATCGCCAAAAAAGTCATAGAGCGCAGGCGCGAGCAGCCTTTTAAGGACATAGAGGATTTGAGAAAAACCTTGTTCAGATATGCCACCTCGATAGACAAATGCAAGAACTACATCACAACAATGAGCAACTTTTTTACGGTTAAAATAACCGCTATAAACGGCAATGCAAAGATTTCAGCCGTCATGGCGATAACAAAAGACAAGAAAAGGGCAGAGCGCATAGCCGTAATTTTCGGATAGAAATTACTGGGATTATATAAGATGGATGGCCGAAGTTATTTTGGAATTTACATAAGCAAGCGTGCGGCAACAGTCGTTTGTCTCGGACAGCAGGCCGGTGAATACAGCGTCAAAGGCTGCTTTACCGTCGCGGTCGAACAGACGGACGAACAAAACAATACCGAGACGTCGGCACTGGCCGCTCTTGTCGCAAAGACCCTGGCCGAAAAATTTCCCGCCGCACGAGATTGCGAAATTGCGGTGGCGCTTGACTGTGCGATGTTTATGCAGCACAATCTGCACAGCGAATTCAGCGACCTCAAACAAATCAATTCAACAATCCGGTTCGATACCGAAGAGGCTCTTGCAATGGATGTTTTGGACGTTGCGATAGCCTTCAAGGTCAGCCTGGGCGGCCAGGCCGGCTCGGATGTAACCGTTTTCACGGCACAGAAAAAGATATTGTCCGACATTATCCTCTCCCTGCAAAGCAATAAAATAGACCCTATAACCATAGAACCTGACATCAACTGTCTGTCTCGTTTTGTTCGTCAGAAATTTTCTTCCGCCGGCGAATCGCAGCCTTATTTCGGCCTGCTTTCTCGCAGAAACGGTTATTTCATCATCCCGGTTTCATCGGGGTCGCCGAGTGCCTCGCTTGTGCGGACGTTTCTTGTCGGTCCTGCGCAGGACAGGAGCGAATTGCTCGGAAGAGAGCTGCCGCTTATTACCGGCCTGGCCGACAGCGAAGGGACACAGAATTGCTTTAAGCTTTTTGATTCTGCCGATTCGGTGGATTTTCAGCAGGTCGCCAAAAAGCTGGGAATGGAGGTCGAAAAAATAGATTTGGCCGGCGCTGTTGCCGTTACGCCGGACGCCCTCAACGGCTGTGCGGATATGGTCGATCTTGTGATTGCTTACGGAGCGGCCCTGGCGCTCTTTGACAAGGCACAGAACGTCAATTTCCGCGACGATTTTATGCCTTATCAGGGTGCGAAGATTCGCCTGCAAAAGGCGTTGAAATTGCTGAGCGTGGTTGTTACCATCCTGCTGCTCGCCGCCGGCCTGTATTTCCAGACCCAGCTTATGCAGAAGAACAAATACCGCAGCCGCCTGAGTAAAAAATTCGGCGCACAGTATTCGCTGGTGATGATGGGCGAAAAACTGCCGACCAAAACCAGCCCTGCGAAAAAACTTGCCGCCGAGCTGAGGCGAATCAAGGACGTCAAAAGCGGCCAGTTGAGCGTTACCGGCGAGGAATCCGTCTCGGCGAAGCTGACACTCATTTTCGAGGCTTTTAACAAGTGTGCGGAAAGGACCGGCCTGTCGCTGGATTCTGTCACCATTACCAGCAAGTCCATCGCCATCGCCGGCGAAACATCCAGCAGGGACAACACCCTTAAAGTTTTTGACGCAATCAAGGCTGTCGGTATGGACATTCTTCAGCAGCGGCTCGATTCGAAGGCCGGCCGTGACAATTTCCGTATAACCGTTGTTCCTAAAAAGTGAATTAGGCGTTGATTATGAAAGATATATATAAAAATCCGGTCTTTTATTACGTGCTGGCGCCTGTGCTGGTCGCCGTTTGGCCGCTGCTGGTCTGGGGCTTTTATCTGCCCAGTGCCGAAAAAAACTGGAATCTCGAGAAAAAACAATACGAAGAATCGCAAAGCACAATCACCGAGATTTTAAATCTTGACCCTGAGCGGGTCGAGTTTGCCGACACCAGGAACGCCAAAACCGAATTTGATTATGCCAGTGCCGTCGAGAAGATTGCCTCCCTGTGCCAACTACCGACCTCCAGCTATAACTTAAGCTCCGGTATGGTTATAACCGCCGGCGGGCAGAAAAGTCAAAGCGCGAAGGTCAGTCTCAAGCAGGTTGACATCGCGAAATTTACAAGGTTTCTTTCGATGATTCAGCTTCGCTGGGCCAAGTTGCAGTGCTCGCAGGTCAAGCTTGACAAGAAAAAAGGTCTGCCCGACACCTGGGACATCGATTTGGACTTCAAATACTACTTCTAATAAATTACGCAATACGGCATACCACAGGTGATGGGGACAGCCTTCCCGTGCAAATAAAAAAACGAGGAAAGACTGTTTGCTTTCCTCACTTCTTATCACTGTTTGTAGTTCTGCTGTTTCAGGTTATAGCGAGCAGTTAAAAACCATATACCGGCTTTAGTTCCGCTTCGGTCGGCAGGTGATTATAATATTCGCCTCTCGGGCCGACATAGCCAACGCCTTGTTTCCTCATTGTTACCTGGCTGGTCGAGCCGTTGCTGTTTGTGATGTTGACCGTAACGTTGTTCATTTCCTGGCGAACGTCCTGTATTTCTGACTGCGTTCTTTTCTTGTCGCCTTCGTTGCCGAGCATATAACCTGTTCCGCCGCCGACAGCGCCGCCTATCAGCGCCCCCTGCGCCGTATGGCCGGACTGATGGCCGACAATAGCACCAACGCCGGCGCCTGCCAGTGCGCCTAATCCTGCGCCTTTTCCAGCTTCAGATTCGCAGCCGGCCACAAACACCAGGCCTAATCCTAAAGCCGCTGCAATTAGAACTGCTACTGTACTTCTACTCATTTTTTTATACCTCCCTTAAACCAAAAAAATATACTTTTCTATCTGCCAGTATGTTCGCTATTTTATAACTGACCGGCTGCAATAACAAGCGAATAATTCTTGTAAATTTTACCCTGTGCGCTTATAGTTTTATCGACTTATTCAGGATTTTAACTTGAAGGAGCTGAAAATGAAACCGAGTCTGGCAGTTATCGGCGCAGCAGGCCGAATGGGCAAACGAATTCTCGCATTGGCTGTCGAGGGCGGTTATTTTGACATTATTGCGGCGGTTGAAAAAAACGGCCAGCCCGACATCGGCAAGGACGCCGGCCTTGTGGCAGGCATATCGCCGATAAACGTCAAAATCGGCGGTGCATATCCCGCCAAAGCCGATGTTGCGATTGATTTCTCACAGCCGCAGGCGGCTGATGAAACCATTGATTACTGCCGCAAAAACGGCGTTGCTTTGGTTCTCGGCACTACCGGCCTGTCAGCCGACCAGCACAAGAAACTGAAATCGGCAGCGGGAAAAATCCCTGTAATATATGCAACCAATATGAGCATCGGGATGAATATGCTGTTCTCGCTGGTCGGCAAGGCGGCCTCAACGCTCGGCGGGCAGTACGATATAGAGATAGTTGAGCAGCATCACCGCTTCAAGAAAGATGCGCCGAGCGGCTCTGCCCTGACTCTGGCTGAGAATATCTGCAAGGCAACGGGCAAAAAATTTCCCGATTGCCTTACTTACGGCAGGAGCGGCAAAGAGGCCGAAAGAGAGAGCGGCACTATCGGCATCCACGCCGTTCGCGCCGGTGATATTGTCGGGATTCACTCAGTGATTTTCAGCACTTTAGGCGAGACGGTAACGCTGAACCACACTGCTCACAGCAGGGACACCTTCGCGCAGGGCGCATTACACGCTGCAAAATGGCTCATCGGCAAAAAACCCGCCCTGTATTCAATGGCCGATGTGCTGGGTATTTTGTAAGCCTGTCCAACAAGTCCCGTTCTTTCTACTGATATAAAACCGATATTATTCCGACGGTGTTGAATAGTAAATGGATGAAGATGGGGCGGAAGAGCGAGCCGCTTTTTTCGTATGAATAGCCGAGGCACATCGAGAGGACAAACAGGGCCGGCCAGTGAGCGGGGTTTTGATGCACCACCGCAAAAAAGGCTGAACAGACGGCGATAGACAGCCACGGCCTTACCAGGAATGAACGAATCATTGTTTGAAACAGGCCGCGAAAAAGCATCTCTTCGAATATCGGCGCTACAACGATGGTGGCGATTATAATCAGCACCCTGACCGGCAGTTGTGAAAATGTCCCGATTAGTTTAAGCTCCTCGTGCTGCCCGATGCGAAAATCCTCCCCCCAGATAAGCTGCCCGATGACCACTGTCAAGATTATCGTTAATATTACCAGCGGCCAGACCGAAACAAGATTAGCCGCCGCGGCGAAGAAATCTCTCGGCAATGTTTTTATATCCAGGCCGAACCCCTTCAACTGCCGGGCAAAGCAGGTCTTTGCGAGAAAAATAATTACCGCTGCTGCAACCAGTGCGCCGATACATAGAATAAGGTTGTTGACAGCGGCCTTTTGCCAGTCCGGCAGGTTAGGCAGCAGTCCATCGGTTATCGAGACGGCCGCTGTAATGCTGCCGAACCATATAAACAGCGGGATAAAGGGCATAAAGGAGGTCATATTATTTCGGCGAGGCAACGAGTCAAGAAGCGATTTTCTGCCCAGCGATGTTTTTATCAGCCATCGGGTCAGTGACAGCACTCCCGCCGTGAACAGACCTGTGCCGGCGATTGTTATATTAAAGTCGGGCTGTTTGATAATTTCCGAAATATTCATTGATACGTCTTTTCTTTTTGAAGTTTTGCGACTAAAATTGCTTTGCAGAAAGGTCATTGCGAGGCCTGCCGTTTAGGCCGAAGCAATCTAAAAATATATGTGTCAAAATAGAACACCTATACGTGAAAGAGATTGCTTCGCTTCGCTCGCAATGACGAAAAACGTTTTCTACAGAGCGAACCAAGATATATCTTGTATTAAATTAGCCGGGTCTTTTCAAGGAAAATAGCTTATGGATATGTTTCACATTGAAGGGCCTGTTCGGCTGGCCGGGCAGGTCGATGTAAGAGGCTCGAAAAATGCCTCGCTGCCTATAATGGCTGCCGGCATACTGGCCGGCGGCAAAACAACGTTAAAAAACGTCCCCAATCTTTCCGACATCGCTGTTTTCGGCCAATTGCTCGGAGAGCTGGGCTGTAAAGTCACCAAAACCGATGGCGGCGATTTGTGCATCGATTCGACCGTAATCAACAACCCGCACGGCGACTATGAGATTGTCCGCAAGATGCGGGCAGGTATCTGCATACTTGGGCCCCTGCTGGCGCGCTGTGGCAGAGCGGAGGTATCGATGCCCGGCGGCTGTGCCATCGGCGACAGGCCCGTCGATATTCACATAAGGGGGTTGCGCGAGCTTGGCGCCGATATTCATCTTGCCAACGGCTATATCGTTGCCGATGCACCGCACGGCCTTGTCGGCAAAAATATTTTTCTCGGCGGGCCGTTCGGCTCGACCGTTCTGGGGACAGCCAATGTTATGACGGCTGCCACGCTGGCGAGGGGCAAAACCGTTATTGAGTCAGCCGCCTGCGAACCGGAAGTAAGCGATTTGGCAAACTGCCTGAACAAAATGGGAGCGAAGATTACCGGCATCGGTTCGCCAAGATTAGTCATTGAGGGAGTCAAGCAATTAAATCCGGTGGAGTATCAGGTGATTCCCGACAGAATTGAGGCGGGGACTTTTATGATAGCTGCTGCGATAACAAGCGGGCAACTGCGGATAACCAACTGCCGGCTCGATGATTTGATGGCGGTGGTCGACAAGCTGCGGAACATCGGCGTGACGGTTGAGGCCGCTGATAACGGCTGTGTTGTCAGCCGAAACGGCCCCATTATACCTGCGGACATCACAACTCAGCCATTTCCCGGCTTCCCCACCGATTTGCAGGCGCAGTTTATGACGCTTTTGGCCCTTGCGGACGGCAACAGCATTGTGGTTGAAAAAATATTCCCCGACAGGTTTATGCACGTGGCGGAGTTGAATCGAATGGCAGCCAACCTGCGAAAAGAAGGCCCGGCTGTGATTATCGCCGGCGTAAAAAGACTGATGGCAGCACCTGTGATGGCCTCTGATTTGCGGGCATCGGCTGCGCTGATTCTCGCAGGACTGGCCGCTTATGGAACCACAACCGTTCAGAGGGTCTACCACATCGACCGCGGTTACGAGAAAATCGAGGAAAGGCTCAACTGCGCCGGCGCAAAAATAGTCAGGGAGAGCGCTTAGGTATATTAAAAGTCAAAAAAAACGTGGCGACCGTTATCGACCGCCACGCTTCAAAAGCACATTTCTTACAGCCTGGCCTGTTAATCTATATTCGCAGGAATCTCAAATTTAAGTATGCCGTTGCTGAAATCTCCAAGCCAAAGCTCAGTAGGCGATTTAACATAAACATACATAGGAGACATATAGTTGTAAGCACTGTCAAAACGATACCAATCGGTATCCATATCAAATCTTGTCCACTTGGTTCCGTTAAATCTCAACATTGTTCTCGTATACGCCGGGCTGCCTTCATAAGCGCTTGCCCAAACGATGCCGTTATTATCGAAAGTGATATTGCCGCCTTCTATTACAGTAGTCTTTAGCGGCACACCGTTCTGTGTGTTATAAGTCGTCCAGTTGGAACCGTCGAATTTTCTTATATCTGATGCTGTCAGGAACCATTTTTTGCCGTCCGGGGCGATACCAACGGAATAGCAGCCGACTCCGCTCATATATTTCGTCCAGCTTGTGCCGTTAAACTTCGCCGCTCCTGATGCTGTCGCAAACCACTTCGTGCCGTTCGACTCGACTGCAATATCGTAAATTACGTTGCTTGGCAGAGCACCGCCTGTCCCTGTAACGGTATAATTCGTCCAGTTGCCGCCGCTATACTTGTACACACCGTGATAACTGCCGCTTCCGAACCAGATTGTAGTGCCGTCCGTATCAACGGCTGCCGCATAATATGTGCCGTCCAGGTAATTGGTGAAGGTTGTCCCGTCGAACTTGCTGACGCCGTATCCTGTCGCAAGCCATTTATTGTTGGACGAATCAAAGGCAATATCCCAGATAACCTCATCAGGCAGTCCGTTTGCCGGAGTCCAGCCTGTCCACACCGAGCCGTCGAATTTGAGCAGACCGCCTGAAGAATACGTCCAGCCGGCCCACACAACGCCGCCGGAGTCGATATTCACAGTTGTCCCTATCGGGTAATCGCCGGCTATCTGGCCGTTGGTGTTGTTCTGATTGTAAACAGTCCACCTGGTGCCGTATCCGCTTACATTCACAACTATGCTCGGATAGTCCTGTGCATTGCTCGAAATTGTTACCGTAGCGGTATTTTTGCTGATGGTCGTCGGAGTGTAATTAATCATCAGGTAAGTGCAGCCGGATGCCGGCACGATAACCGGCGTTGCCCTGTCCGCGGTAAAGTGCGAATCATTTATAGAGATGGAATTAACCGTTGTCGAACCTGTCCCGCTGTTGCTCAGCTTCACCGCTATCTGACGCGTCTGTCCGAGCATCACGCCGGAATCGAAGCTGTACGAAGTGACCGCCGACGCCGAAAGCCTCCGTGTCCCCGTCACATTGGTTGTTACGGCAATCTTCACTACGGGTCTGCCGGGGTCGTTCGTCGACAAATTCACATAATCCAGGTATGTGCCGCCTATAACGTTGGTCGTGCTTACCGTAATGCTCAGGTTCTGATTCCCGCTGCCCGGAACGTTGCCGGAACTCGGATTTACCGAAATGGACGGCCTGGCCGAGCGTGACAACGCATTATACGCATTCAGCCTCCCGCCTGTCAGCACCTTCTGACCTTCCGGGAACTGGATTGTATTTGTCTCCACCGCACCGAGAATAATATCCTTGATTTCCATCATCGAAAGCGCCGGGTTACAGGCTTTCAAAAGGGCCGCTGTCCCTGTAACGTGAGGAGTCGCCATTGATGTCCCGCTGAAATAATCGTATCCGCCGTATTTATCCAGTATGGTGCTGAGAATCAAGGAACCGGGCCCCGCCAAATCTACGCTCATCTGACCGTAATTGGACCAAGGCCTGTAATCGTCATAACGTCCCGTTGCACCTACAGAGATAATATTCGCCGAATTGTAAGACGATGGATAATGCATATAGTACCCATCGTTATCCACTCCGTCATTACCCGCAGCGGCGACGACGATATGTCCCAGGCTGTATGCGTAATCAATCTCATCTTTCAATGCCTGCGAATAACCATATCCGCCCCAGCTATTATTTGTAATCGGAATATCCATTATATTAGCGTAATGAAGCGCCTCGACAGCATCGGCAGTCGACCCATAACCGTCGGCATCGAGGAACTTCAGCGCCACTAATTTGGCCTTCCAGGCGATACCGGCAACTCCTATACCATTGTTTCCTTTGGCTGCGATTGTGCCGGAAACGTGCGTGCCGTGATTATTGTCGTCCAGCGGGTCGCTGTCGTTATTGACAAAATCGTAACCGTGAACATCATCTATGTAGCCGTTGCCGTCATCATCTCGGCTATTGCCTGGTATTTCACCCGGATTCGTCCAGATATTATCAATTAAATCCTCGTGCCTGTAGTCGATGCCGGTATCGATAATCCCGACCAGAACGCTGTCGCTGCCGGTGGTAATGTCCCACGCCGCAGTCGCATCGATATCCACTCCCGGTGTGCCGCCCGGATAGGTATCACCGCCTATAAAAAGGCTCTGTCCGGTGTTCTTTAACGCCCACTGCGAACCAAACTGCGGGTCGTTCGGCGTCAAATCGGCCTTAACTCGGTAATTTGGTTCAACGTAAGAAACTCGCGGGTTCTTAAGCAGTGTCCTGCGAATCTCTTTGATGTCCTGATTACCGTCAAATTTTGTCAAAATCCACTGCCGCTGCGATGTCACGCCTCTTAATGCGCCGGCACCGCCTGATTTGCATCTATGCAGCTCCTTTTTCACAATCATCGTTGCACCCATTTTATCAATATCGCCCGCCGCGCTGCTTGCAAATTCTCCGACATCGGCATCGCCTTTCAGACCCACAAGCAGTTCGCCCTGCACATACTCGTGGTCGAACATTTCCTTTTCATCCACGACCACCTTTTCATCGGCAACTTTCTTTTTGGCCTGTGCGACAGCCTCCGACAATCGCCTGCCGGGATGGTCTTCATATTCAGGCAGACTGCTGGCCGAAGAAATTCCGGAATCTTTTAATAAACTGCTTTGAGCAGCCAAACCCTCCGAAGCCATAGAAGCTCCCTGTCCCTGCATACTCTGGCCGGTATATGTAAACGTCAGCGTGGCCTCGCCGGTATTCGACAGCATAACGTTCTGACTTCCCTGTGAACCCGTATTAAGATTGAATGTCAGAGAATCCGGCGAAATCGCCGCATGTGCAGGGTCCTTCATCGAATGCCAGCTAACCCCGGCGTCTGTGCCAAACCACTGGTTCTTGGATGATTCGGTAGTTATGGCATTAACAATATTATTCACCAGACCGCTGTTCGATGTGCTATACACCGTCCACGGAGTTGTGCCGGTAAATTTGCTTACTCCCGAATTATTCGAGCCGGCCCACACAATGCCGGATGAATCAACCGCGATTGAAAGGGTATCGTTCTTTGCCAGACCGTCGTTTGTCGTATAACTCGTCCAGCTTGTGCCGACAAGCCTGTTTACACCGCTGGACGTTCCAATCCACTTATCGCCGTTTGGCGCAACGGCCACAGCAGCGGCGTCCAGAGATACCAGCGGCGGTTTGCCGTAATTGGTCCACGTTGTGCCGTCATACTTCGATACGCCGTTGCTTGTTGCTATCCATTTGTTATTTGACGAATCAACGGCAACGCCTCTAACGGCATTGGCTGCCAGACCGCTGTTGCCCGTGTTATACTTTGTCCAGCTTGTGCCGTTATACCGGCTAAGCCCTGAAGCGCTTGTCCCTACCCATATTTCTCCGCTGTTGTCTGCGGCAACGCATCTGGTGGCGTTGGAAGCCAGTCCCTGGGCGGTTGTGTATTTGGTCCAGCTTGTGCCGGTATATTTGTTGACACCGCCGTTGGTGGCAAACCACTTATTGCTCGAACCGTCAACCGCAATGCCGTACACGGTGTTATTTGCCAGGCCGTTCGATGTCGTATATTTCGTCCAGGTTGTGCCGTTGTATTTGGCAACGCCGCCGCCGTTGGTGCCGAACCATCTGACCCCGCCCGACTCGGTCGCCGCCGCCAGAATACTGTTATTGCCGATGGCACCGCCGGTATTGCTGTTGTTATAAGTCGTCCAGGTTTCCACGGGCGGCCAGTTCGCTACAACAATGTAATTTGTCTTGGTTTCCGTATCTGTCCCGCTCGGCCCGGTCGCTGTCAGGCTCACCGTGTAACTGCCTACCGACTGATAAATATGAGACGGGTTCTGGACCGTGCTTGTCCCGCTGTCGCCGAAATTCCAGCTCCAGCCCGTAACCGTCCCCGTCGACAAGTCTGTAAAGCTCACCGTCATAGGCGGATTACCGCTTGTCGGCAGGGCCGAAAAGTCCGCCGATGGAACGGCAGAAGAAGAAACAATAATGTAATTGCTCTTGGTCTCCGTGTCGTTTCCGCCAGGGCCGCTTACAGTCAAACTAACCGTATAGCTTCCTGCCGAATTATATGTATGACTTGGGTATGCCAAAGTGCTTGTCCCGCTGTCGCCGAACGTCCAGCTCCAGCCTGTAATCGTACCGCTTGACTGGTCTGTGAAATCAACCGTCAGAGGTCTGCCGCCGCTTCTCGGCGAACCGGAAAACGCCGCATTCGGCGCAGGCGGAGGCGGCGGATTCGATGCGACTATATAATTATTTTTCGTCTCAACATCGCTTCCGTCTGACCCCCTGACAGTCAGACTGACCGTATACGTCCCCGCCGATTGATACGTATGAGTCGGATGACGCACCGTGCTTGTCCCGCTGTCCCCGAACGTCCAGCTCCAGCTCGAAATATTGCCGGTCGATGAATCGGTAAACGACACCGTCAGCGGTGCATTGCCGCTCGTGGGCATACCCGAAAACGCCGCGGATGGCGGAGCGGGATTGACCGTTATATAACTGCCCTTTAGTTCGGTATCGGTCCCTGTCGGCCCAATCGCCGTCAGGCTCACATTATAAATCCCTGCATTTTGATAAATATGCGAAGGGTTCTTCGCCGCACTTGTGCCGCTGTCGCCGAAATCCCAGCTCCACGCCGTCACCGAACCGGTTGACAAATCGGTGAAGTTTACCGTCAGTTGAGCAGGCCCGCTCGTCGGCGAGCCGCTGAAATCGGCATTCGGTGCGGGCGGAACTGTCGTCGTAATATAATTTACCTTCGTCTCGTTATCGCTTCCGCCATAACCGGTTACCGTTAAACTCACCGTGAAACTCCCTGCCGACTGATAAGTATGTGACGGATAACGCGTCGTGCTTGTCCCGCCGTCGCCGAAATCCCAGCTCCACGTATAAGGCTGATTCGTAGACTGGTCGGTGAAGTTGACCAGCAGCGGGTAGTCCCCGCTGGTCGGCGAACCTGTAAACGCCGCAACCGGCGCAGGAGGCGTATTAACTGTAACGTAGTTCGTTTTGGTCTCCGTGTCGGTCCCGCTCGGCCCGTTCGCCGTCAGACTGACCGTAAACAAACCCGCATAATTATATGTATGTGCCGGATTTTTGGCCGCCGCCGTCCCCCCGTCACCGAATGTCCAGCTCCAGCTTGTAACGGTCCCGGTCGTATGGTTAGTGAACTGGACCGTCATCGGAAGGTTGCCGTATAGCGGCGTGCCGGTAAAATTAGCATCAGGAACGGGCGGGGTCGTAACTACAATATAATTCGGCTTTGTCTCTATATCGCTGCCGCTGGAGCTTGTTACTGTCAGACTCACCGTGAAACTGCCCGCGCTGTTATAGATGTGACTCGGATTTTGCGCCGTGCTTGTCCCGCTGTCACCGAAATCCCAGCTCCAACTGGTAACAACCGCCTGTGTCTGGTCGGTGAAATTCACCGTCAGCGGATAATCTCCGCTGGTCGGCGAACCCGTAAACGCCGCGACCGGCGCAACATCTATCGCTGCGCTGAAGTTGTCCGCACGATGCGAATCAGTATTGCTGGCCGGACCAAATTGAATCCCGACCTTGCCGGATGAATAAGTGCTGTCTGTAACGGATACCTTCTCGACGCCGTCAAGTTTCAGTTTAAGGGTCGTCCCATCGGCCAACCCTTCAATCCTGAAAACCACATTAACGCCCGGATTAGTTGAAGCCGCATTACCCAGATTCGTCAGTGTGCCGTTGACTACCTTGGCAATATACACACGTGCTGTCCCGCCCGTCTGACGATAGAAATAATAATAATTCTGCGAATCCTGGTACCGCAGCATCACGCCGAATCGCGGCCCGCCGTTAAGTGTGGTTCTTGCAAAATCGCACGCTACGTCCTGCACCGCCCCAGAAATCCCGTCCTGGATGGCTATATGATAAATCTTGATTGCTTCGTTACGCAGCTCATTACTTAAAATTTTCAGGTCTCCCTGAACCTCCGTCCACCCGTTTCCCAGTGTAGTGGAGTCCGCACGATTAAAATCGTCCGAGAATTCTGTGCCTCTGGCCGATGAAAAATCCATCAGCACCAGGCACATCACCCCCAGCATTGTAAATAAACTTCTGCCCTTCATGTTTTTCCCTTTCAAAATGTGTTTTTCCGGTTCGTTATTTCAATATGCCTCCGCCGGCATTTGATATTTAATGAGGTAATAGTCAGGTAAGCTGGAATGGTTTAAAAACTCTGTGTGCAAACTTTTCATCTGCCCTCCGCCGACCACAATAAAAAAACCGCTCCGTCTCAATCTTCAAAAACGACCCTGTTTTTCAGCCTTTGTTGCAATTTTATTATCCCTAAAAACACCTTACAAATCAACCGTTTTTTTTTAACTTTTTCCACATTTTTCGCCCAGGTTTGCGCAAAAATTGCCTGAAAAAACCACAAAAAAGCGTGGCGGCCGGGATGGCCGCCACGCATAAAAACATCAAAGAAGCTTTTGCAGCAGTATTACTGACTGAGGTTGACACCAAGCGGGTCAACATCAACATTTCCGGTAACATCATTAGAAAGAACCGATGCAACATCACTGTGGTCCCAGAAGTTGTTTTCGGCCTTGAGGACAGGCTGAGGAGTGCCAATCATAGCATTGACAACGTCACGTCCGCCTGCACCGCCATTGGTCTGGAATGTGTTCTGGCCATAGCTTGACACAGCTATCGCACCAGGACCAATGCCATACAGGGTCCTTATGGCGGCAGGAACATACTGCCATGTATTGACCGCTGTGCCGCCGCCAAGGTCGATATTGGTTTCACAGGGGTCTGAGGTATCGGTGTTAATGGCATCAAGTGCATTATTCTTGAAGAGGTTGCCTTCAATCCGGGCAAAGACACCGGTTGTGTAGAAGCTGATGCCATGGCCGGTGCAGTTTTCGAAGGTGTTGTTGCGGACTATAATGTGGATACCTTCACCGATTCTCGCACCGCCGCCGCCGTTCTTGGTTTCTGTGGAGTAGTTATTCTCATAGATGCATACAGCGCCTTCCTTGCCGCCGAATCTTGGACCTTGAGCATCGCCCTCGAAGAGGCTGTTACGGACAATCAGCATCGACTGAGTGCCGCTGTTGCTGGAGGTCATTCGAATGGCCTGGTTGCCGCTCGTGGAATGCATGCCGTCGATGACCGCAATACCAGGTCCCAAACTACGCCAACCATCAGCGGTGTTGTACATCTGGGTCTTGTCTGCAGATGGACCGAAGGTGTTGTTGCGGGAGGTGCAGTACATACAGGCACCGCCGACGCCGTTGAAGGTCATCGTATCTTCGCAAACAACCATATTTGTAATGCCTTCCAGCAGGTTTCGCATACCGTGCCGCATATGGATGCCGTCGTGGTATCCCTGCCAAGTGAAGTTGTGGACGATGTTGTCAACACCGTGCATACGCCATGCTTCGCCGTTTTCGGACTGACCGCAATCGTTAGTACCGCTGTAGGTAAAGCCGACGTTCTTGTCTTCGCCATCGACAATAAGATTGTCGCCAACCCAGTCATACTTACCATCGGAGTCACCCCAGGTCTTGATTGGGTCGATTCTGGTGTCCCAGTTGCCCGGGATGATGGTGTTGCTGTAACCGAAGAGGATTCTACCGCCGCCGCCATGACCCTGGATGGATGTTACGACATCGCACCACGGCGTCCAGGAGCCGTTATGACACCACTCGGGTTTCTCGGTGTAGAACTGGGTCTGAGATGCCTCAACGGACTGGAGAGCCGAAGTAAAGGCTGCAAACGCGCCGGTTGGTGAAGTGATGATGTAATCCGGCCAGTTATAGTTGCCGAAGTCATTGATGGTGATGAAATTACTCTTGGTCATTGAGTCTGAACCGCCGGGACCTGCAACAGTCAGCTTAGCGGTGTATATGCCTGCCTGTGCATATTTGTGATGCGGAGCCATAGCAGTGCTCCACTCGCCGTCGCCGAATTCCCAGAGGTAATCGGTAATCCAGCCGGTGGAGAAGCTGACGAATTCAGGCTGAACATAAGTGTTCCAGCCGACGGTCGGTATTGCAGTGAAGTCCGCAATAGGCGGAGCAACACTGCGACCAGTCAGCACTTTGGCAACAGTCTGACCGGCAGGAACATTGGCAAAGGTATCTGTGCCGTATGGTGAAGTAACCGTTACGGTCTGATTGCCTGTGCCATATACACAAATGCTGGCTTTTCTGCCCTTGACTGAGAGATTCACCGGCAAGCTGCAGCTTACGCCGTATTGAGAGCCGGTTGCACTTGTCGCTTTGCAGATAATCGCGCCGCCGGTACTCTGGGCGAACAACTTTGCGTTGCCGGAAATACCGCTCTGGTTATATGTGCCGCCTGTCGGGTTGTAAATAACCGTGTTAGACCCGATTGTAGCAACGCACACACTGCCTGGATAACTCTTGCTGAAGGTTACCCCTGACGGATTTGAGTGTACCATCCACAACAACCGCTGATTAGTGGTTGTGATAGAAAGTGGGTCCGTACCTACGGCAGTGAAACCTGACGCCGGATACAACAGCTCATTGCGTGACTCACTGGTCGTATAAAGGCTGTCGGATACCTTTGTCAGAGGCGGTTCTGAATAGAAGCGACTGCTTATCGAATGGCCTGCTTCAACCTCATCAGCAACCAGAACGCACATCGGGTTGCGAATCACGAAGAAGTAACGGTGATAACCATCGAGACCGCTGGTGATAGTAGAGTATAAACCGCCCATAACCGCATCGATTGCGTGGCCGTAATCGGAATCCACGGCGCCGATGCAGTCGGCAGTTGCTAAGGCATAAGCCTCGTAACCTCGCACATCGTCCATACAGCCGCCATGACCGTCTATAAGCAGGCAGTTATGCGTATCGGTATTACCTTGAGGCTGGGAATTAAAGACAAGCCAGTCGCCGTTTCTATACACACCGTAATCACCGTTATCGGCACCATCGTGCGAACTGGTCTGCACCTGGCAGAGAGCCGGAACGTCCGAACCGGACTGTTTTTCGCTCCAGTAGTAGTGGCCGTCGTGACCGCGGTTGTCGAAGAACACATAAGTATCATTTGCGGTGGGACTGCCGATGTTCCAATTATCTCTGTACATATGGAACTCTGTGTCATCGAGGTGGATATAAAGCGGCAATCCTGCCTCTGCGGGTGTCATAGGCTGAATAGAGGCATCGTACCATATATATTCGAAGCCCTGCCACCACCAGGCATCCGGGTCGCCTTTGGGCAGAGGTATAAGTGTCCGGGTGTACCACTCTGCAAGCCGGGCCATCTTTCCAGCCGGAATCTTACAGGTGTCACTGACGCCGACAGCCTTGTTAATGGCTGCGTGGTAACGCATAGCCTGCACAACGCCGTGGTCACCATTATAGGCGACATCTGCCCATTCGCTGAGCCCCGGAGGTGAAAGTGCCATCCAGGCAAGAACGAAGTTCTGGGTGAATCCCTGCTTGTTCTCATCAATAACAGTTGCAGGATTCGGATACTCGTGAGTTTCCATAATGTACCTGTGAATCAAAGCGCGGGAGCCTTGATAAGCGCCGTAGCTTGGGCCTTCGTATGGGAAGCCGTCAGCCGGTCGCGGACCATTATTGGACAGCGGAGCGAGAACTCCGACCTGGCCATGGTCGCACAAACCGTTGACACGCTCATTATGGTAAACCAGGTCAAGGTCTCTGGCTGTGTTAAAGGCAGACTCGTATCCCGGCTCGCCGCGGAGGCAATACACACCGGCAGCGTGGTCGCCGGCACGACAGACCATAAAGTTGTGTGTCGGCCTTAATCTCCACGTATCGCCGGGAGCAAAGTTGAGGGTCTGGACGAAGGCTGCGATATTTGCAAGAATTGTGGCCTTGTCGGAAGGACTCAGCCAGGTTGGACCGCCGTGTGCCGGGTCGTCAATAATCGCATCATAAGCTATGCAATAGCCCCAGAATGTTTCCATACTGGCGATACCGGGGTCATCGCCGCCCTGTATCCATTGGTAGGTCATACAACTATGTACCATATCCTGGCAATACTGGCCGTATCCGTTAATTTTGCTAATCAGGTATGCAAACGCAGATTGCTGGCTGGTCATATTGCGTGATATACCATAGAATGTTGCGCCCGTGTGAGCAGTGCTGGTAAGTCTTGCCCAGATTTCGGAGTGGGTAGTCTGGGCTTTTGCCCACAGGCCGTTCTCCGTGCCGTAACCCTTCATAACCAGGTGTGGGTGTAAATTATCCAGGTCAGCGGCAGAATCCGGGATAGCAAATCCCGAGCCGCCTGCCGGCGTTGACTGGACTGTGATGTAATTGGCTTTCGTAGTGCTGTCACTGTTTAGCGGGCCGCTAACAGCCAGGCCTACTGAATAAACACCCGGCATGTTGTATGTATGTGCCGGATTAGCCTGGGTACTTGTGCCGCTGTCACCGAACGTCCAGCTCCAGCTTGTTACGCTGCCGGTTGACAAATCGCTGAACTGTACCTGCAGCGCAGCAAAACCGGCTGCCGGGTTGCCGCTGAAATCAGCAACGCAGGGCTGCGCGGGATTAACGGTGATGTAATTGGTCTTGGTCTCCGTATCGGTCCCGTAAGCGCTTGAAGCAGTCAGCGCAACAGTGTAGGTGCCTTGCGAATTGTATACGTAACTCGGATTTCGTGCTGTGCTTGTGCCGGTATCTCCGAACGTCCAGCTCCAGCTATTGATATTATCTCCTGTGGACGTGTCTGTGAACTGTATTGTCAACGGCACCGAACCACTTGTCTTATTAGCCGTAAAATCGGCTGTCGGCAGTGTCGGGGTCGTAACAGTAATGAGATTGGTCTTTATGCAGTTGTAGTATATACTGGTGGCGTGATCTCTTACCTTCAGACAAACTGTATATACGCCTACAGTATTATATGTCCAGGTCTCGTCGCCGTTGGAAGAATCGCTGGCATCAAAACTGCCGTTGCCGTCAAAATCATACTTCCAGGTGTCGATGTTGCCTGTAGACCTGTCCGTGAAAGCTACCCTCAGCGGAACTAATCCCGATGTCGGATTAGCATCAAAGTCCGGGACCGGTACGGCAGCGGTAACTGTAATATAATTGGTCTTTGTGTTGGTATTGCTCCCGCCGGCATTTGAAGCGGTCAGGCTGACTGTATAAGTGCCTGCTGCGGCGTACTGGTGCGATGGATTCTGTGCCGTGCTTGTCCCGCTGTCGCCAAACGTCCAGCTCCACGCGGTAGGACTGCCGGTTGACGTATCAGCGAAAGCTACCGTCAATGGGGCATTGCCGCTCAGTGGTGAACCCGTAAAATTGGCAACAGGCGGAGGAGGACCAGTTGTTACCGTGACATAGTTTGTCTTGGTATTAGTGTTGCTTCCGCCGGCATTTGAAGCGGTCAAAGCGACCGTATACGTCCCGGCAGAAGTATATTGATGAGATGGATTCTGTGCTGTGCTTGTGCCGCCGTCACCGAATGTCCAGCTCCAGCCGGTAGGACTGCCTGTCGACTGGTCTGTGAAATTCACCGTTAGAGGCACGTTGCCGCTTGTCGGTGAACCGACAAAGTTGGCAACAGGCGGACTTACACCTGTATTTAAATTGCTGACGCCGCCGCTGGTTCCAAACCAGATAAGTGTGTTAGTCTCAACGGCTACGGCATTAACGGTATTATTCGCCAAACCGCTGTTGGTCGTGTTATATTTTGTCCAGCTTCCGCCTGTGAACTTGCTGGCGCCTGAGCCGTTTGAGCCGGCCCAGACGGTGCCGTCAGGAGCCACGGCAACCGCGCGGTTATCGTTGCCTGCCACTCCCTGGCTGCTTGTGTAAACCGTCCAGGTTGTACCGTTAAACTTGGTAACGCTTTTCAGCGTCCCAAACCATTTGTCACCATTGGGGGCTATCGCAGCAGCGTATATATCGTCTGTGCCGCCAAAGAAACTCGTAGTTGTATAGTTCGTAAAGGTCGTGCCGTCATACTTCGATACGCCGGTCAATGTTGCGAACCATTTGTTGTTCGAGGAGTCCACAGCCACGCCATTCACACAGACATTAGGCAGACCGTTGGTCGTGTTATATGTTGTCCAGCTTGTGCCGTTAAACTTGCAAACGCCTCTGTCGTTTGTTCCAACCCAGATTGTTGTGCCTTCTGCGGCAATACCCAAGCAGTTATTCGATGCCAAAGCGCTGTTGCCTGCGGTGTATTTTGTCCACGAGGTGCCTGTATACTTGCTCACACCGCCGGCGGTTGCGACCCATTTGTTCCCCGCCGAATCGAGACAAACTGCTTTCACTGTGTTGTTGGACAACCCCTCGCTGGTCGTATATTTCTGCCAGCTTGTTCCTGTAAACTTGGACACACCGCCTCCATTTGTCCCGAACCACTTTGTGCCGCCGGATTCAACAGCCGCACCTTTAATGGTATTGTTGCCGATTTGCGGCGTGTTGGAAGTATTATACGTCGTCCAAGTGTCTGCTGCAGAGATGCCCGCCATTACCAGGGTCAGCACAATCACAGTTGCTAAAAACTTGTGATTATTCATATTATCCCCTTTCGTTTCTAAATTTTTTTACTTTCAGTTCCGACTAAACATAAAAAAGCTATGCAAAATACACGAGTTTGGCATTTCTGACATCTGCCCTTCCCCACTTATCTTTCTTTTTCCTCCTTTCTCCCCCTTTCCAAAATTACCATTTTTGTTCCAATCTAAAACAACCTATATTCTCATGTCTTTGCACGCTAAACGCGATAATTTTGAAGTGAACGGCTACATCGTATGTAACTTCTTGGCGCAATAATCAACAGCCCCTGATATGAAAACTCTTTAAATTGCCATATCACTCCCTCCGAGCTGTGAATATAGAAAAAATTATTCCACTCACAACATACATAACAGCGATGTAGCATTAGCTAATTTACCCTCAAAAATCCAATCAGTCAAGCCTCTTTTTTTAATCTTTTCGCTTTTTTCCTGATTTTTCAGGGCGTTTTGGCGTATTTCCCCCAAACTTTTTGCTAAATCCCCCCCATTTTCCGCTTTTTTACTCTTTCTTTAGGCTTTAGACAAAATCTAATAAAAAAGCGTGGCGGCCATTATGACCGCCACGCTCCAAAAATTTCAACATCAAATTCCTAAACTTCAGGCTGAAATCAATACCTTACAGGGTCAACGTCGACAGCGCCGCTGACATCGAAGTTCAAAACATCGCCGACCGTTATGTGGTCCCAGTAATTATACTCCGCTTTTAGCACAGGCTGCGGGCTGCCGGTCATTTCATTTATGACATCGCGGCTATAAGCTCCACCGTTACCCTTAATCGTGTTCCGCCCTGCACCTGTTGCAGCCGCCGCACCGGGGCCGACGCCGTAATAATCCCTTACCCACTGCGGAACGTACTGCCAGACATCCACCAGTCCGCCGCCAAGGTCAAAATTACACTCCGATGATGAGGATGTTCCGGTCGTAAAGCCTCCGCCGGCATTGTTCCTGATGATGTTGTTCTCAATCCGTGCAAAGGCACCACCGGAATTACTGCCGTAACTATAGATGCCATAGCCGCCATAATTGTTATATCTGCCGCTGTTCTCAAAGGTATTGTTGCGAACTATTACGTGTATTCCTTCACCTATTCGTACGCCGCCGACATTGCCGCTTTTAGTAGTTGTGCCGTAGTTGTTCTCGAAGATGGCTACCGCGCCTTGTCTGCCGCCAAGCCTCGGACCCTGCGTACTCCCCTGGAAAGTGCTGTTGCGCACCACAAGCAGTGATTGTGTCCCGTCTTCGCTGGATGTACTTCGTATCGGGGCGCTAGCATTAGTAGAGTGCATACCACAGATGACTATCTTGGAAGGTGCAAGATTGCGCCAGCCGGCATGATTGGGAATCATAATTGTCTTATCCGCCGATGCCCCGTATGTGCAGTTGCGCACAACGCAGTCAACGCAGGAGCCTCCGACACCGTTTATGGTCATTGCGTTTTCGCAGATTATCATCGTGGTAACACCTTCGACCAGGTTTCGCATCCCGTGCCGCATATAAAGAGCATCAGGGAAGCGTTCCCATCCAATGTTCCTGACAACGTTGTCACAGCCGTGAATACGCAATGCCTGTGCGCTTTCCGACTGCTCGCAGGGTGCGGTGCCGTTGTAGTAAATGCGGACATTCTTGTCCTGGCCGTCGATAATAAGATTGTCGCCAATAAAGTCATATTTGTTGTCGGAATCGCCCCAGGTCTTTTTCGGGTCTATGCGACCGTCCCAGTTGCCGTAAATGGTAGTGTTGCTGAATCCGAAGAGTATTCTTCCGCCGCCGCCATGACCGCAAAGGCTTGTTTCCACATCGCACCACGGTGTCCAAGAGCCGTTATGGCACCATTCGGGTTTTGCCGTGTAGTATTGGGTCTGCGATGCCTCAATAGACTGAAGAGCAGATGTGAAGGCAGCAAAAGACGGCTCAGTCAGAACATAATCCGGCCAGCTATACTGCGCAAAATCCTTTATATTGATGTATTGTTCTTTGGTCATCGAGGCTTCCCCTCCCGGCCCGGCCACCGTCAGTTTCACCGTATAAACCCCTGCCTGCGCATACTTATGATGCGGAGCCGCCTCTGAGCTTGTTTCACCATCGCCGAATTCCCAAAGGTAATCTATTATCCAGCCGGTTGATGTGCTTACAAATTCCGGCGCACAGTAAGCATTCCAGCCCTCCCTCGGTATCGCAAAGAAATCCGCCACCGGCGCAGCACCTTCAGCAACAGTGATGTATCTGCTTTTAGTCTCATTATCAGTGCCGCCCGGCCCGCTAACCGTCAGGCTGACCGTATAAAGCCCGCCCCAAGTATACAGATGGGTCGGATTTTGTGCCGTGTCGGTCTGCCCGTCTCCGAAGTTCCAGTTCCAGCCGGTTACAACCCCGCTCGACTGGTCGGTAAAGCTCACTGTCAGCGGGGAATCACCGCTGGTTGGCGAACCGGCAAAATCCGCCACCGGCGGCAGGATAATCGTAGCACTGAAATTGTCGGCGTGGTGAGAAAACAGCCTGTTTAACGAACCGAACAATATCCCCACGCAGCCCTGCGAAAAGGTATAATCCACAACGGACAGCCTTTCAACTCCGTTTAATTTCAGCTTAAGGGTTGCTCCCATAGCGCTTCCCTCAAGCCGGAAAAAGTCGTTAAACTGCGGATTTGCAACAGCATCCTTGACCAGGATGGTCTCCTCGCCATCGACAATCTTCGAGATACGCACCTGCGAAGTCGCGCCAACCTGCCGGTAAAGCAGATAATAGTTGTCCGCATCCTGATACCGCAGAATAATCCCGAAATGCGACCCGCCGTCATTGTTATACGATGCAAAATCAATCGCTGCGGTTTGACCTAATCCTGTGAGGGTCGGCTGAAGAGCTATATGATAGACCTTGTTTGGTTCGTTCCGAAGTTCATTGTTGAGTATTTTCATATCTCCCTGAACTTCTACCCATCCGTTTCCGATGGTTGTGGAATCCGGCCGGTTAAAATCGTCCGCAAAATCCAAACCGCTGGCGGGACAAACACCCCACAGCATCGTCCCCGTCACAACCATCAATAATGTTAAAAATTCGCCTTTCCTCATTTTCTGTCTCCTTTCCCTTTCTTTGCCCCCAATCAACTATATCTTAACGACCATTTAAAATACACGATGCCGAGGCTCCTTTTCCGAATTTATTTTTCCCTTTTCCCTTAACCTCCTTTCCCCGATTAACTAAGTTCTAATCTAATCCCGGAAACCCCGAAATATTCAATCGTGCATTCCTCGCTATACACAATATGAAAATACTTTAAATCAAGTCCCGCGGGGATAGAGCAAAAACATACAGTCTTATGCTAAAATTACACAGTTTTCCTTGTAGATTCAAGCAATTTTTGGTTTTTCTCTTTTTTTTTAGCTTTTATGCTCATTGGCTTGTTTTGGTCGGTGCCGAACCATATTTGGCAGAACCGGCACTTTTTCATTACCTGCTGCCATTATAAAGCCCTGCTTGCTTCGACGGCTTTTCGGAAAACAGCTTACAATATCGACGCTGCTTTATTAGCGTAAGGTATTGTGTATAAAAAAGTTACAGCTAAATATCAGGTCCTGTGGATATGGTCCTATAAGCGGTATCTCCCTCGTCTTTTTTGGGGTTAAGCCAAACAAAGGATTTGTCGATTAAATAAAGGTTGGTAAGATACTGTTTTAACTATAATTTTTTGTGCCGGAAGGCCTGCGGAGAATAATATGCCGAAGGTGCGTAGTTTTACCGTTTTGCCGGTTCTGCCGGAGCCGCTCAAAGACCTTGACTTTATCGCAAGAAATCTCTTTTGGTCCTGGAATCCGGAATTTGTGGACTTATTTAAACGTATTGACAGCAGCCTATGGGCCGCCTCCGGCCACAATCCCATCAAGTTCCTCAGCACCATCTCACAGGAGCTGCTGGAAGCTATGGCCGAAAATCAGGGCTTCGTTTGTGAGTTGCAGCGGGCTGTCGAAAAACTCAAATTATATCTCGGAAAGCCGACCTGGTTCGAGAAGGTCTGCTCCACCTCCGACAATCCGGTTATCGCCTATTTCAGCGCAGAGTTCGGCATCCACGAGAGCCTGTCTTTTTATGCGGGCGGACTCGGCGTCCTCGCAGGAGACCACCTCAAAAGTGCGTCCGACCTCGGTGTCCCCCTCGTAGGCGTAGGCCTGCTCTATCAAAAAGGTTATTTCCGCCAGTACCTCAATATCGACGGCTGGCAGCAGGAAGTATACATCGAAAACGATTTTTATAATATGCCCATTGAGCTTGTTCGCGACAAAGACGGGCGACCCGTCACCATCAGCGTCGAATTTCCCGGCAGGGCAGTTCTGGCGCAAATCTGGTCCGTCGCCGTCGGCAGCGTGAAACTCTACCTTCTCGACACAAATATACCTGAAAATTCGCCCACAGACTGTATGATTACCAGCAGCCTTTACGGCGGCGACCGCGAAATGCGTATCAGGCAGGAAATTATGCTCGGCATCGGCGGCCTCAGGGCGCTTGCCGCCATCGGCATCAGACCCACCGTCTGCCATATGAACGAGGGTCACGCCGCCTTTATGTCACTCGAAAGAATCAGGCAGCTCAGAAACGAAAAGCGTATGTCCTTCGATGAGGCGATGGAAGCAACAAAGGCGGGCAACGTATTCACGATTCACACCCCCGTAAAAGCCGGCCTCGATGAGTTCACTGTCGAAATGATGGACAAGTATTTCGGTGATTATTATCCCCAGCTCGGAATTGACAGAAAATGGTTCCTCTCGCTCGGCAGAATCAATACGAACGATGATAACGAGACCTTCCAGATGCCCGTTCTGGCCCTGCGGCTCAGCAGCTACGTAAACGGCGTAAGCAAGCTGCACGGCGAGATCTCACGCCTTATGTGGTCGGGAATCTGGCCCGCTGTCCCCGTCGACGAAGTGCCGGTAACGTCCGTTACCAACGGCGTCCATATAAAAAGCTGGCTCTCGGACGAAATTGCGTCCCTCTACGAAAGATACATCAGCCCGAACTGGACCGATGAGAACATCGACCGCTCCGTCTGGAAAGATGTCGACCAGATACCGGACGAGGAGTTCTGGCGCGCGCATCAGCGATGCAAGGAGCGACTGATAGCCTTTGCTCGCATTCGTCTCAAGGCACAGATGCAGCGCAGGGGGACATATCATACCGAGCTGAACTGGGCCGAGGAGGTCCTCGACCCCGAAGCGCTCACAATCGGCTTCGCAAGAAGGTTCGCCTCCTACAAAAGGGCCAATCTCCTGCTCACCGACCCCCAGCGGCTCGTAAAACTGCTCGGCAACGCAGACCGCCCCATCCAGATTATCTTCGCCGGAAAGGCCCACCCAAGGGACAAGGAGGGAAAGGAAATCATTCGCCAGATTATTCATTTCGCCAACCAGTATGATGTAAGACGCCGCATCGTCTTCCTTGAGGACTACGATATGGATGTGGCCAGGGTTATGGTTCACGGCGTCGACATCTGGCTCAACACGCCCCGCAGACCGATGGAGGCCAGCGGCACAAGCGGTATGAAGGCCGCCATCAACGGCGCTCTCAATATAAGCACTCTCGACGGCTGGTGGTGCGAAGGCTACAAACCAGACGGCGGCTGGGCCATCGGCGCAGGCGAAAACTACGATGACTCCGCCTATCAGGACATCGTGGAATCACAGGCCGTTTATAATATATTCGAAAATGAAATCGTCCCCTTGTTCTATACCCGCTCGGCCGACAATCTGCCTCGCGCCTGGATACGAAGGGTAAAGAACTCCATCAAGTGGATTGCACCGCGTTTCAACACCCACAGAATGATAGGCGAATATGTCCGCCGGTTCTATAATCCCGCATCCGCAAGGTGGCGGCATCTCAACGCCGACTCACAGACCGCCGCAAAAGCCCTGTCAGGCTGGAAGGCAAACATCAGGGCCGCCTGGCACGAATTCGCCGTCAGGGACGTGCAGGTAAATGTCACCTACAACGGCCAGGTCCCGCCACAGTTCAATCCGAAATACTCCCAGCTTAAAGTCGGCTCGAAGATAAACGTCAAAACCATCGTCAGGCTCGGCAGAATGGTCAGACCAGATGATGTCTCGGTCGAGCTCTACTACGGCCCGGTCGATGGCTGGGGAAACATCAACAACGGTTCGTCCGTAAGAATGGATTGCGAAGGCCCCGCAGGACAGGAGGGCGAATACTCATTTGCCGGCTCAGTCGCCTGCAAGGCGTCAGGCCGGCAGGGCATCGCCGTCCGCCTTTTACCGAGAAATCCCGACCTCGTTAATCCTTATGAGCCGGGCCTTATCCTCTGGGAATCCCCGGATTCCAAATCCCCCGCTTCTACCAATTGACCCACATTTTTCACAAAGACGTTATTTTCCACCGCTGTCCGTTATTTTGAACTTCTCCGCACCACGCGTTTAGCGATCGCTGGCCCTTGTCCTGAGCTTGTCGAAGGGAACGACGACCTTCTGTATTCTGACTCTTGACCGCTGCCGTTGTGTTTCGCGAGGATAGAGAATAATTTGTAAGCTTGAGGTTGCAACTTGCGACATCAAATTCCGGCTGGGGTGGACGCCGCCGCACATAGCAAGCTTCCGTCCACCCCGAATACGTCAAAAATACCTATTGACTGTTACGGGCACTGGACCATATATTCATTCGGCTCACCCGCACCCTGCAGGATATTTACCAATCGCGACAGGTCATCCAGCGTTACCCAGCCATCGCCATCCAAATCGGCACACCAGTTAGTGCAGCCTTCCGTACCCAGCTCGCATTGGTATTCCGATTCTGAGAAACCACTAAGTAGAACCACCATTCCCGACAGGTCGTCCAGCGTTACCCAGCCGTCGCCATCCAAATCACCTGGACATGTCAAACAAACTGCCCCGCATTGATACATATACTCACTTTCTGAATGCGCCTGAAGGGCTACTATTAATCGCGCCTCGTCATTTGGCGTTACCCAGCCATCGCCATCCAAATCGGCACACCAGTTAGTGCAGCCTTCCGTACCCAACTCGCATTGATATTCCGATTCTGAGAACGCATCAAGAATATTTACCATCTGTGCCAAGTCGTCCGGCGTTACCCAGCCGTCACCATCCAAATCGCCTGGACATGTCGCACAACCAACCTCGTCCGCTCCTATATCCACTCTGTCGCCCATAACTCGCGGCTGCCCGTCAATGTCCGTCTGCCCGCTATAATCGCCGTTCGGGTCACCTGCATTAATACATGGTGAATTAGGTCTAAGATGCAAATCGCCGTTATCAGGGTCGATGAACAACGGCTCGCTGTTTATATTGCCGCCGCCATCCGTACCCAAATTAGGGTCCCATACGCCGTTACTGTCTTTACATCCTTCTGTATCACTGTAGCTGATAGTCGGATTACTTCCGCCATAATTGCTTATGTTCTTTCCAGCACTTGCATTATTTCCCCAAAGGATACAGTTGACTATGCTGGCGTCGCCGAAGTAGTTTAACATGGCACCACCGGCGCCAAACGCACAATTGCCATTAAAAGTGCAATTCGTTATCACAGGATTACTGCCTAATTTGAACATGCCACCACCATCGGAAGAAGCATAGTTATTGCTAAACAAACAATTGACAAAAGATGTCTCTTCTACCATCTCATAGTAAACCGCGCCGCCATACTCTGCTGAGTTACTGCTAAAAGTGCTATTACTTATAGTCGCTCCGACACTGTAAAAATTTGAAATTGCACCACCATAAGTAGCAGTATTCTCCGCAAACTTGCAATTTCTAAACATATTACCCATAGCCTCGTAACTACAGGCTCCGCCGCCGCAAGTCGCCGAGTTGTTCTTGAGCGTACAGTTAATTACTTTCATATTAAAGTCTCCACAATTATAAATCCCGCCCCCAAAGGCATCTGAATCTGTACCATTTGCGTATCCGTTTGCAATCGTAAACCCATCAAGCACAGCGTTAGCGGCATTTTCTACGACATGGTAACTATTATCATTGTGGTCATCTATGGTGCCGATGTCGCCGCTTAAAATCGTTTCGTTCTGCAGAAAGTTTCTTTGTTCGACGGATATTTCATTGCCGTCGAAGCCGCCGAACAGATTAACATTTTTCTCAATCTTAAAAGAGGTCGATCTATCGTTTCCGCTGGTAGGCTTATAGGTTCCCTTCGCCACCCAGACCATGTCGCCACCTCCCGCATAGGCAAGTGCATCCTGCAAATCCTCAAATGCATTTTGCCATGATGTGCCATCGTTATCTCCGTTTGTATCGCAGTCGACATACCATAATTGAAATTCGTATGCTCCAATATCAACGTAATTCGGGGTACCAGTACCTGTATTATCAAAATAGGGAATATCTCGCCGTGCGTTACCAACAATGTCTCTCAAGCTCGCAGAATTACCATCTCCTGCATCAATACATAGACTGTTTCCTTTAAGGCGCAAACCGTCGTCAAATGTTCCCAGAACAGAATCTGCCCCTGCCGGATTATTGGCATCTATGAAACATGGAGATCCGTTTATGTTGCCGCCACCGTCCGTACCCAAATTAGAGTCCCATATTCCGTTACTGTCTTTGCATCCTTCGATATCACTGTAACTAATATTGGGATTACTTCCGCCGTAGTTACTTATGTTCTTTCCAGCACTTGCATTATTTCCCCAAAAGATACAGTTGACTATGCTGGGATTACAGCAGCGGTTAACCACCGCGCCTCCCACACTGTTGGGGCCGGATGCATAGTTGCCAGCGAACGTGCAATTAACGAAGGCTGGCCCGGCAAAATCATTAAAAACTGCGCCTGTACCTGATGCATGGTTCCCACTGAACACGCAGTTAGTGAATGTAGTGGAAGTCGCATCCCACAAATTATACACCGCTCCGACGTTTGTGGCTGAATTATCACCAAATGTACAATTATTCAGTATAACATTGTACCAGTTTACAATTGCCCCTCCGGTCGTAGCTGAATTTCGGCTAAATTCACAATTAGTTAATGTGACATAGTACTCATTATAAATTGCCCCGCCATAAGTAGCGGTATTGTCAATGAACCTGCAGTCGTTCATATCTACCGCCTCTCCGCAACAATAAACAGCACCTCCATACGCTCCTGAGTTTTCGCTGAATGTACAGTTCTTCACCTTCGGGCTGCCGGACATAATCGTCATACCGCCGCCGTTTTCCGAACTGCTGTTATTCCTAATTATACAGTTTGCTATCGTAGGCGATGCCCCATCGCAGTCTACACCGTGCTCCCCTCCCATAATTGTCAAACCTCTTAGTATAGAGTTAGCATCTTCAGCGTTCTCAAAGGTTACAACTGTCGAGTTTGGATTAGGTGCACTTATAACTGTTGTCTCAACCATACTCCCATTGTTTGGGTCATCACCAGTTAAGATAATTGATTTGCCTTTGAATTCTATTGCTTCTTTATATAAGCTTGGTAAAACTTTGATTACATTCCCGTTATCAGCCTCATCTATTGCCTCCTGAATGCTATAAAAATATTCGATGTCCTTAGTGATGTTCTTAACCCTGTAACCCTTTACAGTACCATTGACATAGTTTGGGTCATAACAATTAGGAGGGTTGGGGCCGTTAGGGTCAAAGCTGACTGTATTAAAGTCAACATACAAATTTCCGTTTTCATTGTTAAGAAGATACTCGTATCCGTCTTCTGCATTACCTGCTTTAACTCTCTGTGTTTTTATACTGCTGTTCCAAACCGTAACCGAAGGCCTTCTCGTAGTGCCTGACCAAACATGAATCCCATCAACTTTTAGCCCTGCCCCATCAGGTGTTGGGTCTGGATTGCTTTGTTCAATCCCACGAACACTGATATTGCAGTCATGAACAAACACATTTCCAAACATGTCGTCCCATCCTCTATTGCAGACATGGATCCCGCAAACACTTATAGGCTGGTTATCGTCGGGGTAACGGGCGTCGTATACGGATTCTAACTCCAAGTCTATCGTTGTGTTTGATATTTCAACAAATTTGTCCGCAGGCACCACAAGGTCTATACCATACACCCCCCAATAACTCAGAGCAGGAGCATGACCATCACCCTGACAAATGATTCTTACATTGTCAATTCTGCCGTGTGACGCATAAGCTGTGATTCCCGTGGGATCCTCGAATGTGAAGAAGTGCACTCTTGGCCTTAACGTAGAATCGGTGATTTCAAAAGAAGCCCCCCCCCAAACACCAACGCAAGCCATAAACGTAGTGCTTATGTCAGGACATCCAGATACGACAAGGCGTCCCATCCCTACGACAGCCCCATGCCAGCCGAATACTATGCAATGCCTTAATTCTCCGTCGCCGGCAAACATAATTCCCCATTGAGCGGGTGCCTGATAATTCCATAGTTTCAGGTTTGATACCACATTATCACCTTCACACCATATAGCGAAATCATCGACCGGAGGATGTATGCCTTTAAACCGTATTACAATGTCATTGATGTCCTCTCCTATTCCAATTAAGTCGCAATGAGCGGGTAGATTATTGGTGCCCGGGAAACATTCTTTATTTAAGTGTTCTTCATAGACCCCAGGATACACTTTGATGCACCCAAGATTCGACTCATTAGGGCCGTAGGTAATCATTTGAGAAACGGCTTTATTAATCATGTTAAAATCGTAAATGTTTGGGTCAGGCCCAACAGTAACCACATATGCGTAGTTCCTCTCGGCTCTCGCCTGCCCCAAAACTGCCAGAAAAACCAAACTTATGGCTAACATAATACTATTCCGTCGGTTAGTTGTTATTTTTCGGGTGAACATACTTTTTCTCCTTTCATCTTAAAACGGTTTTTGCGTTACACTTCTTTTTTTAAAATATGACCCTTTATTCAAACAGAACTCGTTCTTAAATACGTTGACCGCCCTTATTTTTCGTGTCCCTTTACAAAAAGTTGCTTGATTCTTTACCTTCTTGCCGGCTTTGTCAATAAAAAAAACAGCAAAAATATAAAAAATATTTCTGCTCTTAGGAAATACCGAGGTTTATTTGTTTCGAAAAGAATTAAAAGAATGTTGGTCTGCCGAAAAACCAACACACCAATTTTTGTCTACGGACAATAAACAACAAACTATAAACCCGCCATCCCGGCTTTCAATCATTTCCGAGGATACCAATTTGATTGATTTTCAATCAAAACCGGGGATGCCTTTTTGAAAAAATCCCAAAATTTTCATTTTTTCTATCCGCTGCACGCACACCGGCACCCCCATTTTTACCCTGAAAACGCATTTTTACCCCGAAAAACCATACCACTAAGTGGTATGGTTTTGCCATAGATGCCTGTTAATGTCCATCCACGACCCTGTCAGTGTATCAGTCGGTGTCCATCCAGGGCCAAAAACAACAACTTACGAACGTTCAATCGACTTGACTTTTTTTCGAGTGTGCAGAAAAACGCTCGAATTTGTTAAAATCCTGTCAATTTTTAGTCAAAATTCGTAAAAAATCGTCATTTTTGCATTTTTTCACTTTTACCTTTAACCCTTTGCCTTTCAGCCACTTATGCGTTTTTTTCCCAAAAGTCCTAAAAACAAAATGTCCAAAACCGCTTTGCTGGAGGCCGTTACTTTCGGGATTTTTTTTGCAATTTTTTACAACTTCCCTTATTATTATTATTTCCTTTCATTTTTTTAAGGCTTTTCCGTTGAATCAGACCGATTTTCACAACCTGATTTCCGGTCGAACTAACTCCTTAGCCGGCAAGGCCTTACGGCCATTTTTGGGCCTGGCTGCGGCAGGCTACTCAGCCGTTATTAATACACGCAACTTCTTATATGACAAAGGCTTACTTAACACCCGCCGCGTTAATGCAACCGTCATCAGTATCGGCAATATAACCACCGGCGGCACCGGCAAAACACCCCTTGTTATCCGGCTCTGCAGCAAAATATCGCAACCCTATGTCCCTGCAATACTTACACGCGGCTACAAAACCCATCAGTCCGATGAAGTCACCCTTTTGGCCCAAAGCTGCCCCAACGCAAAAATAATCGTAAATCCCGACCGCATAAAGGGTTCTGACGAAGCCATCGGCAAATTCGGCGCTAATGTCCTGATTATGGACGATGGCTTTCAGCACCGCCGACTTCACCGCGACCTCGACATCGTAACTATTGACGCCACCAACCCTTATGGCTTCGGCAGATTACTTCCCGCAGGCCTTCTGCGGGAACCGCTCACCTGCCTGAAACGTGCCGATGCCGTTGTTCTCACCCGCTGTAACCAGGTTACTGACAATGAGTTAGCCAAAATCGAGGAAAAATTAAAATCTATAAACCCGAATCTGACAATCGCAAGGTCAATCCACAACCCAACTTACGTCATTTCGTCCGGCAACAAAAAACTCGGTATCGAGGAGCTAAAAAACAAAAAGATATTTGCCTTCTGCGGCATAGGCAATTCCGACGCCTTTTTAAGTACTATCAGGCAGATTGCCGCAATTCCTGTCGGCTCAAAAAGTTACGATGACCACCACCGCTACACGCCCGGCGATATTAACGAGATTTACGAGCAGGCCGAACGCCTAAAAGCTGATTTGATACTGACAACGCAGAAAGACTGGACAAAAATCGCCCCTCTTATAGCGGCAAAAAAGGCTGTTCCATTCGCATATCTGGCTATCGAGCTGAAATTTATAACCGCAGAAGACAAAATAACACAGTTGATTGAAACCACTTTGGCGGGTAAAATCCACAAAATTAAATAAAAGCAAAGGTTTTAGGATGTACGAGGAGCTTTTAAAAATAGTAACGAATCTCGGCTCGCCGAAGGTTTTAATCGTCGGCGATTTTATGCTTGATGTCTACATCTACGGCGATGCAGAGAGAATTAGCCCCGAAGCGCCCGTGCCGGTGCTTAGGGTCACCAGAACCAGCTATGGCTGCGGCGGAGCGGGTTCTGTTACCGCTGACCTGGCTGCGCTGGGGGCAATACCGATTTGCCTGGGAACGGTGGGAAAAGACAAAAACGCCGAGATTCTCAAACGGCTGCTGAAAGATGCCGGCGCCGATACTACCGCCCTGCTCGCAGTAACCGACCGCCCTACCATCAGCAAGCAGAGATTGATTGGTCTGGCACAGCACCGTCACCAGCAGCAGCTTTTCAGAATGGACGAAGAATTAACCGGGCCGATGTCAGATAAGCAGTATGAGAAGATTCTGCAAATTTACAAAAAGAAACTAAAACAGGCCGACATTGTCTGCCTGCAGGATTATAACAAAGGTATGTTAGAACCTGCGGTATGCAGGCAAATGATAAGGCTGGCCAAAAAAGCACATAAAAGAGTCCTGGTCGACCCTGCATATACCAGCGATTATTCAAAATACCGCGGCGCAAGTGTGATTACGCCGAACCGGCAGGAAACCTCATTAGCGGTTGGCTTTGATATAAAAAGCCCGGAAGACGCCTCAAGGGCGGCAAAAAAGCTGATGGCGATGTTAAATCTTGAGGCTGCGGTAATTACACTCGACAAGGAAGGCGCATATCTCAAAACGAAAAAGGAGAGCAGGATAATACCCACAAGACCTCGCAGCGTTTATGACGTTACCGGCGCCGGCGATATGGTACTGGCGACGCTTGCAACCACCCTTGCCGCCGGCTGCGACTATAAAACCGCCGTGCAACTTTCCAATATAACCGGCGGAATCGAGGTGGAAAAATTCGGCGCCGTGCCGGTAACCATCGACGAGATTATAAACGAAATCACCAGCCAAAATAAAAACAAAGGCAGCAAGACGCTTTCGATAGATTCTCTTGCTGATAAATGCAACTGGCATCACAGGCAGAAAGAAATTATCGTCTTTACAAACGGCTGCTTCGACGTGCTGCACAGGGGACACACTGAATTCCTGAAGTTCTGCAAACAGCAGGGAAACATAGTAATCGTCGGGCTAAACAGCGACAGGTCTGTAAGAACCATCAAGGGGCCGGGCAGGCCGATTAACAACCAGCGCGACAGGGCCGCTGTTCTATCGGCAATGGAGACGGTCGATTATATCACTATTTTCGACGAACCGACCCCCATTAAACTAATCAAAAAGGTAAGACCGGACGTGCTGGTTAAGGGACAGGACTGGGAGAAAAAGGGCGTCGTAGGTCAGGGGTTTGTTGAATCTTATGGCGGCAGGGTTGTGCTTGCGCCGCTTGTCAAAGGCAAAAGCTCAACAACAATCATAAAAAAAATAAGGTCGTCAAAATCCTGATGAGCAAAAACACAAAAAAACAAATTGCAGCAGCGATAGAAACGCATAAAAAGATGCTCGCTGAGCTTGAGGCGAGCGGTTTTGAAACTATTGTCGCCGCTGCCAAGGCGATAATAAAGACGCTGAGAAAAAACGGCAGGGTCTACATCTGCGGCAATGGCGGCTCGGCAGCGGACGCCCAGCACATAGCCGCTGAAATGGTCGGCAGGTTCGCCCGCAGCCGAAAAGGACTGGCAGCGATTGCACTGACAACCGACACATCTGTCATAACATCAATATCAAACGACTACGGCTACGATAATGTATTTACAAGGCAGGTCGAGGCACTGGTCGGGAAAAATGATATTCTCTGGGCCATTTCAACGAGCGGCCGGTCGCCCAACATTGTTGCCGCAGCAAAACTGGCAAAGAAAAAAGACGCCTGCGTGCTGGCATTTACGGGAAGAAATAACAGCATCCTCGAAAAGACCGCTGACATCTGCTTTTGCGCCGACAACGAATCGACCGCACGCAGCCAGGAGATTCATCAACTTGCTTATCACATAATCTGCGACCTTGTTGAGCAAAGTTTCTGTTGATAGACAAATTAAATAACCAGCGAAATGTAAAGGCGGAATATGGCAAACAAAGCAATATTCTTTGACCGTGACGACACTTTAATCGAAGACCCCGGGTACATAACCAATCCTGACCAGGTAAAGCTCCTTGACGGCGTGCCGGAGTCGCTGATTGAACTTAGAACTATGGGATACAAGCTGATTGTGGCCACTAATCAATCCGCTGTCGCACGGGGAATGGTCACAGAAGAAGGCCTCGAAGAAATTCACAACCGGTTAAAGCACCTGCTCGCCGAGAAAAGTGCATACCTGGACCGGATTTATTACTGCCCATATCACCCCGAGGCGGTCATCCCGAAATACCGCAAGGAATGGTACTGGCGAAAACCGAACCCGGGGATGCTGCTGGCTGCCGCCGACGAATTGGACATTGACCTTGTCCAGTCGTGGATGGTTGGCAATCAGGCGGACGACATTGAAGCCGGCCAGCGGGCCAACTGCAAAACCATATTTATAAATCACTCACGTCCCAAACCACCAGAACAGGGCAAACAACCGAAGCCTGACTATGAGGCCGTGAACATAAAGGAGGCGGTAAACATTATTAAAAAGCACGTTCGCTCATTCAAACAATCAGACGACAAGGTACAACCCGTTCAAAAACCCCAGTCCCCCCCGCCGCCGCAACCGTCAGAAAAACCGGTTCAGCCGGAACCCGCCGATTTGCAACCGGATATTCCCGAACCTGTGGAGCCGGAGGCAGCCTTTTCGGAACCGAACTATAGCGCCCCTGCCTCGACAACGGAACAACTGCTCTACAACATCCTCGAAGAGCTGAAAAATATGCAGCGGCAGAGTATGTTCAGGGAATTTTCAATATTCAGACTGATGGCCGGGGTCGTGCAGATTATCGTCCCGTTTTGCCTGCTGATATGTGTATGGTTCCTGATGAGCCCGACCAGGCAGGACAGCTCTGTTCTAATCTCATTAGGCTTTGCCGTAGTCTTCCAGTTGATGGCGCTGACCTTTTATATAATGCAGGACAGGGGATAGGATATAATGGGGGATAGTTCGCTATACGCTGAAGATGCAGGATGAAAACATTTTAGTCTGGCTTCCATCGCCGATGGGCGACGCTATTCTCTGCACGCCGGCACTGCGGGCTATACGCCGGCTTTTCAAGTCCTCTAAAATATCATTTTTGGCCAGGCCGGTCGTCCGCCGGATTCTCTCGCCCGGCAGTTTCAATGACAATTGGCTGGAATTGCAAAACAAAAATGTGTTTACCCCCCCAAAGATGCTGCGAAGCCGCAAGTTCACCCGTGCAATCCTTTTTAAGAACTCTTTTGGCTCGGCCTTGATGGTTTTTCTTGCGGGTATCCCGCAGCGCATCGGCTACGCCCGCGAGGGACGCAGCATTTTCCTCACGGATAAACTTTACCCGCCCAGGCTGCCGGACGGCAGATTCAAACCCCTGTCAATGGTCGATTATTATCTTGAAATCGCCAAACATCTCGGCGCAGAGACAAGCAACAGAAAACTCGAATTGTCCGTTGACCCGCAGGACAAGCAAACCCTGGTGACCAAACTGCCGGGAGTCATAGGCGATGTCGGGCCTTTGGTTATAATGGTTGCCGGCGGGGCATTCGGGCCGAGCAAGTGCTGGCCTGCCGAGCGATTCGCACAAACATCGGATTGGCTGGTCGCTGACTATAATGCTACGGTTGTTATTTGTGCCGCATCGAATTCTGCCGAAAAAAAGATTGCCAAAAAGATTTGCGATTCAGCCGGTAATAAGCTCATTAACCTTGCAGAAAACCCCGTCAGTCCCGGCGAGTTAAAATCGCTCTTTTCCATTGCCGACCTTGTGATAAGCAACGACACCGGCCCGCGACATATTGCCACAGCGCTTGGGCGCAAAATTATCACCCTGTTCGGGCCGAATAACCCGGTTTGGACGGATACCGGATATGAAAACGAAATCCAGATAATCGGCCAGGCCCACTGTGCCCCTTGCGATAAGCCGATATGCAAAAAACCCGAACATCTCTGTATGGAGGCAATCACCGTAGAGATGGTTTGCGATGCTGCGAGGAAACTGCTCGAAAAGAATTAAAATCAATGAACGGCCAGGAATTCATCGAAATTTCCAAATTGTTCTTTGTCGACCGCGATTATAAAGCAGCGTTCGAGTCGCTGGGATTAACCTCCATCGATGCGATATTTTCTTTTAATGCGGGCAAAAATCTGCACAAAGATAACCTTGCAGAATATCGCAGCCGGCTGCAATTTGAGACAGGTCAGCCGCCAAAGACAATATTTTTAAAACGATACGACAGGCCGCCGATATTGACCCAAATCAGAAATTGGCTCGCCTGCCGTAGCAGAAAAAGTCTTGGCTATCTCGACTTCGACTCGGCAGAGAAACTTTCGGCGATGGGCATAAACACGCCCAAAACCATCGCTTACGGCCAGCAACGGGGCATATTTTTCGAGAAAAGAAGCTTTATCGCAACCGAAAAAATCCCGAACGCCGAATCGCTTGAGAGGAAACTACCCCATTATTTCAACGCCCCCCCTGCTCCCGAAAACCTGAAACTGCGAAGAAATTTCATCGCCCAATTAGGCATTTTCGTCGGAAAATTCCACAAAACAGATTACCGTCACCGTGACCTTTATTTATCGCACATATTTTACAACAATAAAGGCCAATTTTACCTGATAGACCTGTCACGCGCATTCAAACCGATTTTACTTGCTGAGCGATACAGAATAAAAGACATCGCCCAATTGAACTACTCATCGCCTCGTCGATATTTCTCGAAAACAGACCGTCTGCGTTTTTATAAGGCAATGACAGACAGGGACAAACTGACCGGCAAAGACAAGACGTTTATCCGCAAAGTAATAAGCAAAACAAAACAAATTGCCAAACACGATATAAGACAAGGCAGGCCGGTCCCGTTTGCAAGTTGACGGTTTTCGGTTTATAATTCCGCAATGAAAATGAAGGTCGCAATAATCACAGAGCGTGCTGATATTGCCCTGGGCGGTGCAGAACGCTCGGTCTTCGAGCTGGCGGATGCCCTGTCGGAATGCGGCCTTCAGATAAATATACTTGCGGCAACAGGACAACCAGCCGGCAAAAACACTCATATCCTTTTTGAGAATAGTGCCGCAAAACGCACCTGTTATTTTAAATTTGCAAAGGCGTTAAAAAAACACCTCGCAGAAAATCGCTACGACATAGTTCACAGCGTCCTGCCGTTTGATTTCGCAGACATTTATCAGCCTCGCGGCGGCACTTATCCTGAATCAATCCTGCGCAACATCGCCAGTTACCAGAACAAATTCATCGAATCATATAAAAGAATCACCGCCTGCGTAAATCTCCGCCGCACCATATTATTACAGGCTGAAAAAAAGCTATGTCTCGCCGCCGAAGGGCCGGTCATCGTGGCAATTTCGCAATACGTTGCCGGGCAGTTCAGACGCCATTACAACACCAACTCGAATCGCCTGCTGGTTATACCCAACGGCGTAAAAATGCCGGAAAGATGCGACACAGCCGAGATTGGTAAATTGCGGGCGCAACTGCTGGCTCAATTTGGCGTCACAGAAAAAGATGAGCCTGTCTTTTTCCTTTTCGCAGCAAACAATTTCAGGTTGAAAGGGCTGACGCCGCTGATAAAAGCGATGTATTTAGCCGGCACAAACCGCAAAACTAATTCTGCCTATTTGATAGTGGCGGGCAGAGACAAGCAGGACAAATACCTCAATCTGGCAATGAATCTCAATATACACAAAAGAATAATTTTTCTCGGCAAAGCGGAGCATATTCAAAACCTGCTGTTGGCAGTTGATGTCGCCGTTTTGCCCACCTTTTATGACCCTGCCAGCAGATTCACATTAGAGGCGATAGCTGCCGGCAGGCCGGTCATAACCACAAAGTTTAACGGTGCGACCGATTTATTCGTTGATAACCGGCACGGCAGAATAATCGACTCGCCCGAAAACATCGTTGCGCTAACAGAAGCTATCTGCCATTTTACGAAAAAGGATAATATCCGAAATGCTGCGGAGGCAATTGCCGCCGACAACCTTCGCGAAAAAGTTTCCATTGCCCGCGTTGCTCAACAGTTAATTCCCGTTTATACATCAATACTCGAAAGAAGGAGGCAGCGATGAAATTTGCACTGTTGATTATCGGCGCATATCTGCTCGGCTCAATCCCCTTCGGCATTATCATTGCCAAAGCACACGGCAAAGACCTGCGAAGCATAGGTTCGGGCAACATCGGCGCTACGAATCTGGCAAGGGCGCTCGGGAAAAAATGGGCTTATTTCTGCTTTGCCCTCGATGCCGGAAAAGGCCTTGTTCCTATGCTGGCCGCCACCAGACTTATATATACCACGCCGGACATCTGGCGGCTTATCCTTACGCTCGCAGTCGGCTGTGCGGCAGTGCTGGGACACATATTTCCCGTATATATAAAGTTCAAAGGCGGTAAAGGCGTGGCTACCGGCTTCGGTGTGGCTGCCGGGTTTTGGCCTTACTTTACGATTTGTGCCGCCGCTGCCCTCGTCGTATGGGTGGTTGTGGCTTTCCGGTGGAGATACATCTCGCTGGCATCGATTATCGCCTCCGTCTTTTTTCCTGTAACATTGGTTCTGGCGATAGCAATAAACCCCGCCTGGAGCTTTTCAGAACTTTGGCCTTTACTGATAGCCGCCGCTGCAATACCGGCAATCGTGATTATACGCCACAGGGAAAATATAAAGAGGCTAATGGCGGGAACAGAAAGCAAAATTTAAGCAGTCTCAATAAAACATCACATTCGGAAAAAGAAGGCATAAAAAAACCCTCTTCTCCTTGCAAAAATCCTCGGCAAGCAGGTACCCAACCGCCTTAACCAATCTTAGCGGTTTTTCGGGATACTCTTTTTATGAGCATCCTCTCCTCTCTCAGCCTACAAAACAGCAACATAAGCAGAAAAACGCTCTACGTATTTAAACATTATCGGCCTTATTTTAAAAAATGGTATTCACCTTTGCCTAATTTTCGCTTCCGAAAAGACTAAATTTTCTAAGTAGCTGGAAAATAAGGAATTATAAGACGACTGCGGAAGTTTTTTACGCTAGAAACCCCAAATTTTTTTATTGTTCGAGAGGAGTCAGCCCTTCTCGAATGGCATATTTCGTCAATTCGGCTACGCTGGTTATTTTAAGCTTCCTCATAATCTGTCGGCGGTTATACTCAACAGTCTTGGCGCTTAAGTGCATTATCTCCGCAATCTCCCTGATGGACCTGCCCTCGGCTATACTTTGAAGAACCTGTCGTTCTCTGGCCGTGAGAGGTTTTGCGGGTTTTGGCCCATTCGACAGGTGATTCACATAATCATCGACCACCACATCGGTTATCCTCGAACTGAAATAAATGTTGCCGGCGGTTATCGTACGGACGGCTTCGATAAGCTCTTCGAACAGACATTCCTTCAATATGTATCCCGATGCACCGGCTTTGAGCATATCGGCAACGAATCGCTTATTGGAATGTATCGACAATGCCAGAACTTTCACCTGCGGATATTCGCCGGTAATCTGGCTTGTAGCCCCGACACCGTTGAGGTTCGGCATCGTTATGTCCATAATAACAACGTCCGGAACTAATTGCCGAACAAGCTCCAGGGCTTTCTGACCATCCTCTGCCTCGCCCACCACTTCCATATCAGGCTGCTTTTCCAGCAGAGAACACAATCCTTGACGTATAATTCCGTGGTCATCGGCCAATAAAATTCTTATGCTCATTTCTGCCTCTCATTTTTTATAATTTTTCTCTTTTTAAGCGGCGCTACCATAGTTATTTTCGCACCACAGTTCGACCCTGATTCAATAACGAGACGGCCTCCTACCTGCTCCAATCGCTCCCGAATGCTGAAAAGCCCGAATCCGCCTGTCTCTGTCGATATAGTTGCAACGTCTCTCGCATCAAACCCGACCCCGTCATCTTCAACAATAATATGTATATTACCATTAGCCCTCAGCATAGAAACTTTTACCTTATGTGCGCCGGAATGTTTGACAACATTGACAAGCAGTTCCTGCACGCCGCGAAACAAAAGGATACGGACGTCATTATCCAGAGGTTTCGGCTTTCCGTCATCCACTAACTCCGATTCGATATTATGCTTTTCTTCAATCTGCTCCGTCAGCCAGTCGCCGACAGCCGCTTCCAATCCTATTTCGTGAAGTATAGGGGAACTAAGGTCAAATGTCAATGACCTAACCGCCTGAATATTTTTATCCAGCGAGCTGCAAACTTCATCCACAATCGATGCAATAGCACTGGAAGATACGGACTGGTGAAGCAAACCGAGCTTCAGCTTTGAAATAACCAGCGCCTGGCCGATTCGGTCGTGCAGCTCCGTAGCGATACGGTGTCTCTCCCGTTCCTCGGTGAGCGATAATTCCGAAGCAAGAGATTTGAGCTGCCTCTGGTAATCAAGAAGTTTTTCTTCCGCCTTTTTTCGCTCGGTGACGTCAATGTTCACTTCCGCAACCAGCCATTGTCCCTGTTCATCGTGGAAGGGAACCGTTACAACCTCTATCGGCCTGTTGCCTTCCTTCGGCAAAACCTCTTCCGCTATGACCACCGTTTTTGTCTCCATCGCCCGCGGGATTCCACATGTCGGACACATTGAACCGCGGCCCGCAAAATATTCGTAACACTTCCTCCCCGCATAATCCCCGTATATCTTGGCCCATTCCGGGTCGACATAACGAACATTAAATTCCGAATCGATAATATCAAGCCCCGTCTTCGTGGAGCCTAAAATAAATTCCATCTGCTTTTTAAGCAGCTTTACCTCTCTTTCCGCATATCTTCGCCTGATAATATTTGCAGAAAGAAATATGACCATAGCGGCAAGAAGCAGAATAATCCCTGAAACCGTCCATATAAGCTTTTTGTACAGGTAGTAAAACGACTGCGGCTCATTTTTTATGACGCTGCCCGGCGGCAACTGCGAAAAGTCAATTCCAAAACGTTTCAACTGATTATAATCAAACATATATCTGTCCGCAGTCCCACGCAACACGGGCATATTATTCGGATTCTCGCCATCCAGAATACGCATCGCCATCTCGGCGGCGGTCTGACCTTGATAATAACCGCAGTTGAGCTTCCCACCCATCACAGGGGCATAATCGAACCATCGCTCGGTAAGAACATATATAGGCGCCTTGCATTTCTCTTCAATCAGCCCCTTTGCCCCTCTATACAGGTCAAGTCGGCCGGAGGCCGTAAACGTGGATGCCAACAGAACTATAGACTCAGTCCCCAGACCCCCGATTTTTTTCAGAAGGCATTCGGTAGTCGGTTCATCGGGAAAAGTGTTGATAAACTCAGCACGCTGGCTGAATCTTTGACTCAGTTCCTCTATTATTTTCTCATGTTCACGGTATTTCCCAGCGTTCCTGTTATCCAGGATAACTACCTGTTTGGCCAATGGATGCAGTTTAAGGGCAATCTCAATCGTAGGCTCAAAAGTCGGCTCTTCGGTAACGCCGGTAACACCCTCCTGGCCTGCCAGCATTGAATCATTAAAATCGCCGACCCCGCAAAAAACTATGGGCACATCCGGGCACAACTCTTTTCTGTGCTTTAACATAAAAAGCAGTGCATTATTGTCGCTGGTAATAATCAGCTCATATTTTCTGCGGTTGAACTTGTTTTTATACAGCGCATAAAGATTCTCATAATGTGTCTGGTCGTCGAAGTGCCTCGTGTCCATATATTCAATATCTATAACCAGAGGCTCTTTGTACCGCTCAAGCTCGGATTCAACGCTGTTTGTAATCAATTTTGTCCACAAGTAATTGGGGTGATAAGAGTGAAGAAGAAGAACTTTTCGCGACCGTTCCTTCTGTGCCTCCGCCGTGCCGGCAACAAGAAAACAAACGATTAAAAACGCCGCAGCAACAAAAACAGCTTTAGCTTTTTCCTCGCTTTTATTATGACGACCTCCACTGTCGGATTTTGCCGTGTGAAGATACATATCTACCTCTCTGCTTACTCTTCCGCTCTTAAGAAACCCTCATTGTCTTCCGTATTTTATCACTATGTGTGCTGCGCACACAACCGGCTTTATTAACGTTTATTATCGTCAAACTTGTTTTGTTTAAGCGGAGCAATGACAGTAACCCTGGTACCGCTGCCTGGTTTGGAATCAATCTCAAGCCGCCCACCTAACTGTTCCAGCCTTTCACGAATACTGAAAAGCCCGAACCCTCGCTTTTTGGTTGCTATCGATGTAATCTCACTGACATTGAACCCGACTCCGTCGTCCTCAACATTTATGCATATTTCATCGTCAACCCTTCGCACGACAACCTTCACCTTCTGCGCCTGCGCATGCTTAACCACGTTAATCAGCAGCTCCCTTATATCCCTGAATAGCAGAACGCTGATGTCGTCATCCAGAGGCTTCGGCTGTCCGTCATCGACAAATTCGGTCTCGATGCCGTGCTTTTCCCGAATATGCTCATCGAGCCACTCCGCCACCGCGGCCTCAAAACCAAGTTCATATAGTATCGGAGAACTGAGGTCAAATGTCAATGACCTTGTGTTCTGAATGGTCTGGGCCAGTGAATCGCGTATCTCATCCATCGCACCGGCAACCTCCTTAGGCTGCACAAGCTCACGCAGTGATTCCAATTTGACCTTCGAAATAACCAGAAGCTGACTGATTCGGTCGTGCAGTTCCGTGGCGATACGACGCCTTTCACATTCCTCCGTCAGCGTCAGTTCTGATGCCAGAGATTTGAGCTGTACCTGATAAGCAAAAAGTTTTTCCTCCGCTTTTTTCCGTTCGGCGATGCCGCCCAGACGTTCAGCAAGGGCGTCCAGCAGATTTCGCTCCTCCACAAAGAACGGCCCTTCGTCAACTTCAGGCTTTTCTTCAAGATAATAAATTTCAATAACACCGGCTTTATGCTTGTTCATTTTTATGTCCGCCGACTGCACCCAGGGCGTCTGCTTGAAATTATCCGCCTTGAACTCGACTCCCTCGAAAACTATTCTCGCCACAGCAGCCTCAGGATACTCCCACGCCAGAGGAACTATATCCACTAATTTCTTAAAAATCTGCTCCAGCGAGATACGCCGGTTCTCATCCAGCCGCGAAAGACCGTACAGGCAATCGAGCTCCCTGACCCTCTTTTGCAGGTCATGATTGAGCCTGCGAAGCTCCTCGTCGCCGGCGCGCAGCTGCTGATTGGCTGCTATCAACTGCTGCTCGCTTGCTCGCAACTGCTGATTGGCCGCTTCGAACTGCTGGTTGGTGGCCTTGAGCTGTTGTTCGCTTGCCCGCAACTGTTCGTTGGCCGCACTCAACTGCTGGTTCGCCGCCGCAAGCTGCTGTTCGCTCGCTCGTAGCTGCTGATTTGCCGCCCGCAATTGCTGCTCATCTGCTCGCAACTGCTGATTAACTGCTTCAAGCTGCTGGTTGGCCGCCCGCAGAGCCTCTTTCGTCAGTTTTAACTCGGTAATGTCACGACCGACGCCCATAATCCCGACTATATTTCCGTGACTGTCCCGCCAGGGGACTTTTGTGGTCAGCAGCCACTTCTGTCCCCCTTCTTTGTCCGTAAAAGGCTCTTCCTTATTGACAAGCGGCTGCCCCAGCCGAATCACGTTCTGCTCGTCCTCATAAAATCCCGCCGCCTGCTGCTCCGGATAAAAATCAAAATCCGTTTTGCCTATCAGCTCTTCCGGCACCGCTGCCCCCATAAAACGGGTAACTGCGGCGTTGGCAATAACAAATCGACTTTTTTTATCTTTAATGTAAATCAAGTCGGGCATATTATCTATCAGGCTCCGCAGCAGGTTATGCTCTTCCGCCCGCATTTCCTCCGCCCGCCGGCGGTCGGTAATGTCTTCGTAAATTACTACGATTTCGCCGGCAGGAAGTTTATAAACATAATCTTCACGCCAGCCGGTTATTCGCCCGCCCCTGTGTATGGTCTCGGAATAATATTCGGGTTTGCCGCTCCTCCACACCCTCTGCAACACGTCAAAAAGGCCGAATTCCCTCACCGAGGGCAGTATCTCCAGCACGCTTCTGCCGAGCAGGTCCTCCTTTTTTACCCTCTCGATTCTCTCCGCAGAGGGATTAAAATTCCTCAAAATAAAATCATTGCCCTCATTGACGGCCTCGTAGACCGCTATCGCATTGATTGTCCCCTCGAACATCGTTTTGTATTGTTCTCTGCTCCTGCGAAGCGCCTCTTCAGCAGCCTTTAGCTGCCGGTTACTTTCTTCAAGCTGCCGATTTATGGCCTTGAGCTGTTCCTGGGCGGCATTCAACTCGTCCCTGCCCGCGGGTTTGCCTGCCGGTTTTTTCATTTCCGCGTCTCTGTAAACAAACGCTGTCTGACAATCCTCTTATTCATACGCTCTCCACAACTGCGTTTCGCCGCCGTTGCCTTCGGTATAGAATACAATGCCTCCCTTAACATCGAGCGAGACGCTCCTTCTGCTTGTCCCTCCGACGGACTGTACCTTCACTGCCACGTCGTGTTTCGACAGAAACTCCAGGGTCGAACGTATATTGTCTTTGCAAATGGTGTCGTCCGGCCTGTTGAGGACATTCCCGCCGCCTGCCAAAACGACCTCAATATCTCCGTTATTCGAACCTAATTGGGCCATCTGGCCGACCAGCGCCTCAATGGCATTGGCAGCATACTTCGTCTTTTCGCCGCTGCTCTTGTTAACGGGAGCAACACCGGGAAGCATAATATGCGCCATTCCGCCAATGCCTCTCTTGGCATCGTATGCAATAACAGCTATGCAGGAGCCTATCGCCTTCGATTTTAATACTATGTCCTCTTTGGCCGTCCTGACCTCGCCTATCTGAACATCAACAATTTCTTTCATATAAACTGCCAAGTTGTAAGCCCACACAAAATAAACAGGGATTGAGAACATAAAGCCCTCTCTCCTTCTGTTCACCGCTTTTACGACAAACAGTTCCTCCGCATTAATAGCCCCTTCTTCCTCTTGAGTCTGAAGCTAAAACACTTTGTCCTGTGTAACGGACAAAGATTTATATTATTCTAATAAATTTTGTCTTAAAAGTCAAGCTAATTTTCGGGAAAGGATTGCGGAAACAACCTTCGGATTGGCACGACCCCCGGTTTTTTGTATGACCTGGCCGAGCAGAAAACTCTGCGCTTTCTTGTATTTCTTGCCCCCTTCTTTAACATCGCCCACCGCCTGCGGATTTTCGCTTAATATCCGGTCAACTATCGCCTCCAGCTCGCTTTCATCGCTTGTCTGCACAAGTACAAGCTCCTCCGCAATTATTATCGGACTTTTGCCCGTCTTCACCATCTCTTCGAATATCGTATTTCCCGCCGAAGCGCTGATTTTGCCTGCCTCAATCATTTTGGATAGTTCCGTTACGCTTTCAGCCTTCAGTCCCAAATCAGCGATTCCACATCCTCTGTCATTCGCCATTTTTAACCCGATTTGAGTAAGCAGATTACAAACTCGCCTCGCCTCGCCGCCGCCGGCAATTACCTGCTCAAAAAATTCAGCCGTCGACCGCTCCGCAGTCAAAACACCGGCATCATATTCGCTCAATTTATACTCATCCGCATATCTGGTTTGCTTCTTCAAAGGCAGTTCGCACAGCCAGCCCTGGATGTCTCTCTGCCATTGCTCATTCATTTCCACCGGCACCAAATCAGGGTCAGGAAAATACCGATAATCGTGCGCCTCCTCCTTTTCCCTCTGCAGCACCGTCGCCTCATTGACATCGTCCCAGCCGCGCGTCGTTTTATTGCCCATCTCCATAGTCTGGCCCGTTTCCTGAAATTCATCGAGCTGCCTCTGTATCTCGTAGTCGATGCTCTTTTCCAGCGCACGGAAACTGTTCAGGTTTTTGACCTCGACTATCGGCGTTTTGAATTCCGACCCGCCCTTGCTAATAATCAGATTGATATTCGGCTCAAAACGCATATGTCCCTTTTGCATATCCGCCTCGGAAACGCCGAGGTATCGAACTATCCGCTGCAATTCAATCGCCAGTCCCCTCACTTCAGCGGCACTGTTCATATCAGGCTCAGTAACTATCTCCATCAGCGGCGTGCCGGTGCGGTTAAGGTCGACCTGCGAAAAATTCCCGCTGCTGTGCAGATTCTTCCCCGCATCCTCTTCTAAATGCACCCTTCTTATCCTGATTTTTTTCGTTTCGCCCGACTTAAGCGGTATTTCGATAAAGCCGTTGCTGCCAAGCGGCAAATCATACTGGCTTATCTGGTAATTCTTCGGCAAATCAGGATAGTAATAGCTCTTCCTGTCCCATTTTGTGAACTGTGCTATTTTGCAGTTAAGCGCTGTCCCCGTCAGCACCGCATATTCGTACGCCTGCTTATTCATTACAGGCAGTGCACCCGGCGCACCAAGACAAACCGGACACACCCTGCTGTTGGCAGCCTCGCCAAAGCTCAATGCACACCCGCAAAACAGCTTGCTCTTCGTGCATAACTGCACGTGAATCTCTAAGCCGACTATCACCTTGTATTGCAAATCCGCCATTTACTTTTTTACTTCAATCACCGGTTTCTTTTTGTGCCATTCAGTTTGCGCCTCGTACATCCTCGCTGTCCGCAGCAGTTTCTCTTCGCTGAACGCCGGCATAATTATCTGCAATCCTATCGGCAGTCCCTTCTCATCGAACCCGCACGGAATACTGATTGCCGGCACTCCTGCCAGATTGACCGCTATCGTATAAATATCCGAAAGGTACATCGTCAGCGGGTCATCCACTTTTTCGCCTATCTTAAATGCCGTCGTCGGCGCAACCGGCATCATAATACAATCGCACCTCTCAAAAACCCGGACGAAATCACCGCGTATCAGGTTTCTCACCTTCAACGCCTTGAGGTAATACGCATCGTAATACCCGCTCGATAGTGCATAAGTGCCTAACATTATCCGCCTTTTTACCTCTTTGCCGAAACCCTCCGCACGCGACTTCGTATAAACCTCGATATAATCTTTCGGCTCGGCTGTTCTATAACCGTAATGCACCCCGTCATATCTCGCCAGGTTGCTCGACGCCTCCGCAGTCGCTATCACATAATACGCCGCAATGGCATAATCCAGATAAGGCATATCCACTTCTATAATCTCGGCGCCGAGGTTTTTATATACGTTTATGGCCTCATCCAGCGCCCTCCGGACCTGCCCGTCAGCCCCCGCATTGAATTGCGGCACAACTGCTATCTTCAGTTTCTCTATTGGCCGGTCGATTTTTTCTAAGTAATCGCAGACTGGTGCGGTCTTTTCATTAACGCTTGTGCTGTCTGCCGGGTCATAACCGGCTATAACGTTCATCATCAGCGCACAATCGCTCACATTGCGGGTAATCGGCCCGATTTGGTCAAGGCTCGAACCGTAAGCGACAAGCCCGTATCGTGACACCCTGCCGTAGGTCGGCTTCAAACCCACCACCCCGCAGAAACTTGCAGGCTGACGTATCGACCCGCCCGTATCCGACCCCAGCGCCGCAAAACACATCCCGCTCACCGCCGCCGCCGCTGAACCCCCGCTGCTGCCGCCCGGCACCCTGCTGACGTCCCACGGGTTCACCGTCCGCTTCAGCGCCGATGTCTCCGTGCTCGACCCCATCGCAAACTCATCCATATTCGTCTTGCCCACTATTACCGCATCGGCAGAGAGTAATTTCCCAACCGCCGTGGCATTATACGGCGAATGAAAATTCTCTAATATCTTCGAGCCGCAGGTCGTGGCCCCGAAAGTCGTGCACATATTGTCTTTTATCGCTATCGGCACACCGGCCAGCGTCCCCACCCGCTCGCCGCGGGCAATTTTCTTATCGACTTCAGCAGCCTTCGCCAGCGCTTCCCGCTCAAATATCTGCAAATACGCTCCGACTGTCGGCTCACACTTTTTAACCACTTCAAAAACCGCCTTCGTTGCTTCTACGCCGCTGCTTTGGCCGGCCCTAATCTTATCCCGCAATTCTTTCATAAACTATACGCTATCCGCCATACGCTATCCGCTATTTTCTTCCAGTATCTTCGGCACCTTGAAAAAGTCTCCGTCCCTGTCCGGCGCATTCGCCAGAGTTTTTTCCGTCCCCAGCGACTCTTTCACGCAATCTTCCCTGAAACAGTTGCTGATTGGCAGGCAATGCGCAAGCGGCTGAACATCCGCAGTATCCAGCTCGTTCATCTTTTCCATATATTCGAGGATTGCGCTAAGCTGTCCCGTAAACTCCCCGATTTCTGACTCGCTCAGCTCCAGCCGCGACAGCTTCGCAACCTTCCTTACCAATGCCTCGTCTATTTTTTTCCCCATATCTTCCGCTGCTCCCAAACAAAAAAAGCGAGGCTCACCGCGCCTCGCCGGAAATACCTCTGCAAAAACTCTCCGTTAGCTGCTCTCTGCTGCACTCTCAACGGGCTTATAATTCCGTTTCACCGGCCTCTGGACAAGACCCATATGAATCGCCTTCGCTGAAACCTTGACCCTGACGACCTTGCCGTTTATAACAGCCCGCACCTTCTGGATGTTTGGCTTAAATTTTCTCTTGCTGCTGCCGGTTATCTTTCTGCCCACTCCGCCGAGATATTTCGCCTTGCCTCGCCGCGTAATTTTCCTGCCCGCAATCGTCCGCTTGCCTGTAAAATAACACACTCTCGACATCGTATTGCTCCTGTTCTACTCAAATTCCAAATCTTTTATTGCTGCAAAGTTTTAACAATATACCCCTTTGCAGAAAAATTGCAAGAGCAAACCCGATATTTACCAAAAAAACAACCCCGCCCACCCCCTTTTTATCAAATCTTCGTGGCCTTTTCGAGGTACTTGACCTCTTCATCGCTCATAACCCTGAATTTGCCCACCCCCAGCCCTTTGTCGTCGATTTTGCCGATTCGCGTTCTTCGCAGCGACCTTAAATCCAGCCCCACCCTCGCCAGAATCCTGCGAATTTGAAGGTTGGCGCCCTGCCAAACGGTGATTTCAAGCAAAGATTCCTTAATTCCTCGTCTCAATATCTTTATAGATGCCCTGCTGCCTTTGCCCTCTGCCGGCCAGACCCCTCTTTTCAGCTTCTCGGCTGTCTTTTCATCTATCTGCCCCCTCACTTCCGCAATATAGGTCTTCGCCAGCCCATATCTCGGATGCGTCAGTTTGTTCGCCAGTTCGGTATCATTTGTCAGAATAATCAGGCCGGAACTGTCTACCTCAAGCCTGCCTGCGCAGAAAATGCGTTCACGCATCGGCACAAGGTCTATCGCCCTCACCCTGCCCTGCGGGTCGAAATTTGTGCAAATCACACCCTTCGGCTTATTCAAAAGAAAATACACCTTCCGCACAGCCCGAATCTTCCTGCCGTTCACCTCTATAACGTCCGTTTCCGGGTCTACAAACACCGGCAGACTGTCCACCACCACCCCGTTCACGCTGACAGCGCCTTCGAGTATCAACTCCTCGCATTTCCTGCGGGAATCGACCCCCGCCGCTGCCAATACCTTCTGTAATCTCTGCTGCACCATTATTGAACCTTCCACACATCAAACGTAATAACCCCGTTTTTGGCCCGCGTTGGATGTGTCGCCTTCGGAAACCCCGGCGGCTGCAATAACCTCGGCGGACTAACCCCGTCTAACGGCAGTTCCCAGATTTTCCAGATGCCGTCACGATTAGAGTGCATCAACAAAACCTCACCGCCCGGGTCGGCAAATGGCCCCCGGCTCCAGCCTTTGTCATCGTTGGCAAATGGCATAAATTCCCCACCCTCGGCAGGTATCTTGCATATCTGCTGTCGTCCCTTAACGTCTGCAAAAAAATAAATCCATTTGCCGTCTTTTGACCACCAAGGCCGATACGCCAGCACATCACGGTTCAGCAACTTCGGCTTTTCGCTGCCGTCCACCTTCACCGACCATAACCGGAATTCCCCTTTACCGCCGCTGCGATTGGAAACAAAAGCAATGCTCTCCCCTTCAGGACTAAAACAAGGCCTCTGGTCCTGATATGACCCAAAAGTTACCTGCCGCACATTTTCGCCATTGGAATCCATAATGAAAATATTGATGATACCATTTTCCGGCGGAGGAAATTTCGCAACCTCTTCAATACTGGCCGGCTTCCTGCCCGATGCTCGGTCGGAGCAAAATACAATCTTTCGACCGTCCCACGAATATACCGCATTATCAGAAGCCAAACCCGCCGGCGTCAAAGCCACAACCTCGCCGCTCACAAGATTGGCCTTCCACACTCGTGGCGGCCCTGATTTCGCTCCATAAAATATCACATCCCCGCCCTCAGGATGAACGCACGGATGAACATAAATCCCATCGCCCATAGATACCTTTTTCACTCTCCCGTCCGGAAACCACGCATAAACATCCGCGCCCAGCACCTTCGCCTGTGGCTTTATACTCCCGCTGAAGCTTTTACCACCCTGACCGCACCCGACAACCATCGCCGCCAGAAAAAATAAAAACATCTTTTTCATACCGCAATCCCTTACACATTTTTGCTGTAACCACACTCTATACTTCTACGCAGATAAAATATAAGATACACGTTATGATAACAACAGTTATTTTTGATTTGGACGACACGCTTTACGATGAGATTGACTACTGCCGCAGCGGCTTTCACGCCGTCAGCCGCCATCTCGCTGAGTCCCGCGAAATCGCCGCCGAGAAAATCTTCGACGCCATCTGGCAGCAGTTCACCGCCGGAAACCGCACAAAAACCTTCAGTGCCGCCCTCGAAAAACTCGCCATTTCTTTCGATGACATATTTATTGCCAAACTAATTGATGTTTATCGCAGCCATACCCCCGAAATAACACTCCCCGCCGATAGTAAAGCTGTCTTGGAACAACTGACCGGCAAATATGTTTTGGGATTATTGACCGATGGCTTCCTTCCCGCCCAGCAACTGAAGGTCCACGCCCTCGGAATCGAAAAATATTTCAACTGCATAATCTACACCGAAATGCTTGGCCGAGAATTTTGGAAACCCTCGCCCGTTGGCTTCCAAAAACTCCTCGAATCCCTGAACGTCCAGCCTCAAAACGCAGTTTACATCGCCGACAACCCAACGAAGGATTTTATCGCACCCAACAGTCTGGGAATTTTGACCGTCCGCATAATCCGCCCCGCTGGCCTGCATAGAGACTTACCCGACGCCCCCGCCTCTCCCGCCAAACATACAATCCGTCAAATCGCCCAACTGCCCGACCTGTTGAAGAAATTGTAGAACATTCAACCCCAGGAAAATACTTGCCATTTTGTCGGCTGATTGGTATAAATTAAACCAATTCACCTTTTGAGAGAAAACCATCCGGGCCGAAATGTCATTGCGAGGCCGATGTCGTATATCGGCCGTGGCAATCTCTTATTGTTTAGCCACGCCACCTGTGGGCGTGGGTCTTTTAACCTGTGTAATGCCAGACGATTTTATTTTTTTGCCGAACCTTGTTTCGCAGGCGTCTTATATAGATGACGCCATCTTATTTGGGATGTTATGCGAACCAATATAAACAGTATTATATCGCGCAAATAAAAAAAGTCAGAAATGGTAGTAAAGAACATAAAATTGCCTGATGATAACATTTTTGTTGTCGTTGCGTTCGATATTTGCTCCTCATCCGACATCCTTGAGGAACTGACCCTAAAAGGCGATATGAAACGTTTTCGGCGACTTCTTATAGCGATAAAGAATTACCTTATGGAAATGCAGAAAACAATTGGCTTTGATGCTTACAAATTTACTGGCGATGGATGGATATTGCTGTTTCCTGAGAACACCGACGGAAAGGAGTTATTGAAGTTTCTGCGAAACCTGTGTGCATTCTTCAAGAAGAATTTGCGAAATCAGGTCCTTAAATATCTTGACACGCCACCGAGTATTACGGGACTCACTTTTGGATTGGAAAAGGGACCATTAATGGCGATGCGCATGTACCATAAGACCGAGTATGTCGGACGGGCGCTGACTATCGCTTGCCGACTACAAAACGCTGTAAAAGATAAGGGTGATTCACCAGCGTACATGGCTTTAGTTTCGAATACCGTTTTCAACGATTATTTGTTCCCGGCGACAGGCTTTAAAGTCTTCGATAAAGCCACTCGAACTTTGCGGAATATACGTGGTGGGGTTAAATTCCGGTGCATAAAAATCGAATTGCTCAACTCGTCGAGCACGACCTAACTTTAGTTCGAGCAGATCTGCATGAAGCTGCGCGTCGCTCAACATGACGTTGGCTCATCACGATGAACGATGTGGACGAAGTCGAAATTCGGGATTATTGTAATTCGAATAAGATTTTGATAGTATTGTAGCATCGGAAGGCTTGGTTGCGTAGTCAGGGATTTATGGGAAATATCAGATAAATATCAGAAATTAATAAACTGCAAGATAAGCTGAAATTTAAAAAGGAGAAATATAAATGAAAAAATTTTTGGGTCTTTTACTTATATTCTTCGGTTTAGCAATTGGTTTTATGAGTGGTAATTCTAAGGGTGTGTTGATTGGGGTTATGACCACTTTCGTTGGTCTTATAACTACTTGGTCCGCTGAAAAGAGATAATATTTTATTTTTGAGATAAGTTACACTTGGATAAATCTGGGGACACCATTTTTAGTTCTGAGTTTTTTGTTGATAGTCCATAGTTAAAAACAATGAACAAAAAATCTCTGTGTTTCTCAGTGTCCCTCTGTGGTGAAATAAATTCGTGTTTGTTTTTTCCTTCTCTTCGTGTCCCTTCGTGTTCATTCGTGGTCAAATTATTTTTTACAATGAACAACGAACGATGAACAATGAACCATGAACCATAAACTCTTTCATTCGACAACTCGTGCTGCGCCCGCCTGCCGCGGCGTAGTTCCAATGTCGTTTATCGGAACGAAGCCGGGTCAATCAAAAACGCACCCACTCTTCGCCCAAAATTGGAAAAAATAAAAATTTTTACAACACCCCTAACCCCTTATTCTATAATAACTTATCTATTCTCTGTGTCCTCCGTGACCTTCTATGAAGCCAGGCCTGTCAACATCAAAATTCGTTTGATTGCTTCATCCTTCTATCCGAGTTTCCACGTTTGGCCGATTCGGCTCTTATCTCGTGGTCTCATTCAACTTATGCGACGACGCCCA
>Ga0315282_10000304_pt1 | contig 97413 bp, 116 predicted proteins | sample YL17G07_20_MG_FD_203693 | JGI IMG/M metagenome (GOLD analysis project Ga0315282, IMG submission 203693) | Sediment microbial communities from Yellowstone Lake, YNP, Wyoming, USA - YL17G07_20 | ecosystem: Environmental > Aquatic > Freshwater > Lake > Sediment | place: USA: Wyoming | collected...
ACCTTGCAGTGTTGGATGTTACTCTCGGATGATACAAATCTTGGTTATGGTTCGACGACTTTAATAATTAATCCCGCTACCCCCACTCCTACACCAACGCCAATACCTACACCCACACCCACACCTATTACAACGCCATCTCCTACACCATTACCAAGTTCCACTCCTGCGCCAACGCCTCCTTCCGGAGGAAATTGGCATGCCTACAAATCGGGCAATATTTATATCGCCTACCAAGGATTAGTTCCTTGCGGAAAACAGGATTGTATTGATGCAGAAATGACGGGCGATAAGAACGATGAATTAAAACTAACCAACGATACTCCTAATTGCAGGGGAGGCTATAAAAATGTCTCCTGTCAATTCTGCCATTTCTTTGTAATGCTTGACGGAATTATTGATTTTGTTTTAATTGACATTGTTTTTCCTTTAGCAGTTTTATTATTCGTCATAGGCGGAGCGCTATTTATTTTTTCAGCCGGAGATCCGGGCAGGGTAAATCAGGGAAAAACAATAATGAAAGGGGTTGTGATTGGATTAGTGATAATTTTCGTTAGCTGGATAGCTGTTTATACTATCTTTAGTTTCATTGGAATATCTGACACTGGACCATTGCAATATCTAATTACTGATCCGAAAAACTGGGCTCAGATAAAATGTGATTAATCAATGATTATAAGAAAATTCTTTATTCCGCTACTTTTTATTTTTTTCCTTTTCGGAGGAATTTTTATTTTCTCAAACCAAACCCAAGCCCAAATATCGACACTCCGGGTAGATACTGCGCCACTACCAACAACGCCATTACCCACGCCACTCCCAATCGTTAAAGTGGGACGTTCTGAACTCTTTTATATTACTATTGCAGAAGACGATCCAGGCGGAGGTTTCTTCCTCAGGGCACAGATTGATTCCACAACCAATCCTGGTTATCCTTATCCTTGGGTATATGATACAGCCTTAATCTCGCCGAATACTGTCGGAAAACTTTATGGATTATGGTCTGATGACCAACCAGGAGATTGTTCTGTTTGCGGATTTATCTGCCATGGGGGAACTCCTCTCACAGGGGGGGGTACGCCTCCTACTGCTTGTACCAACCCTACCCCTACCACGCCCACTTGTATTACCGTCCAAGTTATACAAAATTATTTCCTTAGCATCGAAAAAAACGGTAGCGGATCGGGCACTATTGCCAGCAGCCCAAATGGCATTGGCTGCGGATCCACCTGTCGGGCTGAATTTGAAGAAAATAACTTGGTTATTATTGGCGCTTCGGCTAGTGGCGACTCTATTTTTACGGGTTGGTCAGGTAGTGGTTGCTCAAGCACAGCGCCATGTACCGTTACTATGGATACAAGTAAGACCGTTACGGCAACGTTTAACCTTAAGCCATCTCCAACTCCTTCACCAACTCCTTCACCCACTCCTTCGCCTGCCCCCACATCAACACCAACACCAACACCCACTCCCACTCCCACTCCTACTCCTACTCCAACACCAACATTAATTCCAACTCCTACATCTTCTCCTCATGGGCCTTACCCTATACCTATAGTCTGTGACGGAAAAACAATTCTTATCCCAGAGGATAATTGGCATTCCTATTCTTCAGGAAGCATTTCTGTTGCCTACCAGGGGTTAGTTCCCTGCGGCAAGTGTTTATGCATTAATGCTGAGATGGATGGTAATAATGTCAAAATAAACAACGGTGTCCCAAATTGTAGGGGAGGTTATCATAATGCCCCTTGCCAATTCTGTCACTTTTTTGTTATGCTTGACGGGATAATTAATTTTGCTTTAGTTGATATTGTTATTCCTTTAGCAATTCTGTTATTCGTTGTAGGAGGAGCCCTCTTTATCTTTTCTGCTGGTGATCCTGGAAGAATAAACCAAGGAAAAACAATAATGAAGAGCGCTGTGATTGGATTGGTGATAATTTTCCTTGCTTGGGTTGTTGTTAATACTATTCTGACTTTTTCCGGCCTAGTCAACACGAATATTGGTTGGAATCCTGCTAATTGGTTTCAAATTAGTTGTCAATAAAACTCTATGCCCTGCTAACTCCCCGAAGTACAACCCGATTATCGGGATGACTACGGAACAGGCAATTGGTATCCTGCACTTTTGTCTCGCCCCCATAACTCAATGGCAGAGTAGCGGACTCTTAATCCGTAAATGTAGGTCCGACTCCTACTGGGGGCACAAAAGGTACGGGGTAAATGCCGCAGATTACCCGATTGATTGCAAGGCAGTTTTGCCTTTTTTGTTTTTATATGTTAATATTTAATTGAAATTTCATCTAAAGATATGTTAGATATCAAAGAAAAGGAAAAAATCATTAAAAAATACAATATTCACGAAACCGATACCGGCTCGCCAGAGGTTCAGATTGCCTTACTTACAGAAGAAATCAAAAAGCTGGTTTTGCATTTAAAATCTCATCCCAAGGATTTTCATTCAAAACGAGGCCTTTTGAAAATGGTAGCTAAAAGACGGGGATTATTAAGTTATCTAAAGAAGGAGAATGCTAAAAGATATAACAACCTTATCGGAAAAATCGGTCTAAAAAAATGATCTTTTCTCTACCATAAGAGTAGTGAAAATTCTGTCGACTTTTAAAAAAATATTTAGTTTGGACTTTCGTCCTGTCAAATAAAAATGGTAATAAAACATATTGGCCAAAGAGTGGCAGTTTTCATTGACGTTCAGAATCTTTATCATTCCGCTAAAAATTTATATCAATCTCGGGTTAATTTCCGGGAAATTTTAAAATTGGCAGTAAGCGGTCGAAGTTTAATAAGGGCTTTTGCTTATGTAGTTAGAACTAAGAGTGGTGAGGAAAAACCTTTTTTTGAAGCCTTAACTAAGTTAGGGATTGAAACAAGGGTAAGAGACCTCCAAGAATTTTATGGGGGACTAAAGAAGGCTGATTGGGATGTGGGAATTACAATTGATGCGGTAAAAATCGCTCCCAGTGTTGATGCTGTGGTTTTAGCTTCAGGTGACGGCGATTTTCTCCAACTAATTGAATATCTTAAAAATCAAGGTAAAAGAGCTGAAGTCATTGCTTTCGGAAGATCAGCTTCTGCAAAATTAAAAGAGGTGGTCGATGAATTCATCGATTTAGAAAAAGGAGGATTAGAAAAATACCTCCTTAAAAAATGACAAATGATGGTTAAAAATGGAAAGTGAAAAATTCAAAATAGAAATTGGCGGCAAAGAGTTATCAATAGAAATAAAAGATTTAGCGGAGCAGGCATCGGGCTCCTGTTTTGTCCGTTATGGCGATACTGTGGTTCTATCAACAGTAGTGATGTCAAAAGAAGATAAAGAAAATCAGGGTTTTTTCCCTTTAACAGTTGAGTATGAGGAAAGGTATTATGCTGCGGGAAAAATTCGAGGGCCGAGATATATTAAAAGAGAAAGCCGACCATCTGATGAAGCCATCTGTAACGCAAGATTAATTGATAGAGCCATCAGACCTCTTTTTCCTAAAGAACTTACAAAGGAGGTCCAAGTCGTAGCGACTGTTTTGTCGTGGGACGCGGAAAACGATCCCGACGTACTCGGCTTGGTAGGCTCATCTATTGCCTTGGGAATTTCTGATATCCCATGGCGAGGACCGGTAGCCGCCTTAAGGGTTTGCAAAATAAACAACGGGTTCTTTTTAAATCCTTCTTACGAAGAAAGAGAAAAGGGTGATTTAGATATAGTTTTTGCCGGCATATTTAAAAATGGTGATGTCTTGATTAATATGATCGAGGGTGGCGCTAATGAAATTGATGAAAAAGCAGTTTTAGAAGCTTTTGAATTCGTAAAACCCCATTTGAAAAAAACTTTAGATTTTCAAAAAGAAATTTCCCAAAAAATCGGTAAAAATAAATTTGCCCTAAATACATTGCCAAAAAATTTGGAATTAGAAAGGGAAATTAGAGATTTTTTGGGGGACAAATTAGAAAAAGCTATTTATCAGAAAGATAAAAATGAAAGAATAGACGAGATAGATGTAGTTAAAGAAAGTCTTATTAATTTTATTAAAGAGAAATACAATGATAATGAGACGATAAAATATGCTCGCTCTTTTTTTGACGAAGAAATAGATAAATTAGTTCATCAAAATATAATTTCAAAAGAAAAAAGGCCAGACGGTAGAAAATTAGACGAAATAAGGAGGGTGTATTGCGAAGCTGGAATCTTGCCGAGAACTCATGGGTCGGGAGTTTTTTGTCGCGGCCAAACCAAGGCCCTTTCAATCTTAACTTTGGGGGCGCCTGGCGACCAGCAAATATTAGAAGGAATGGAAATTGTCGGTAAAAAACATTTTATGCATCATTATAATTTCCCTCCTTATTCTACTGGCGAAGTAAGGCCAATGCGGGGACCGGGAAGGCGAGATATCGGCCATGGAATGTTGGCAGAAAAAGCTCTTTTGCCTTTGATTCCCTCTTTTGAGGATTTCCCTTACACTATTAGGATTGTCTCCGAAATCTTATCTTCAAACGGTTCAACAAGCATGGCCTCTATCTCTAGTTCTTCCTTAGCCTTAATGGATGCTGGTGTACCTATTCAAGCTCCGGCAGCCGGAATTGCCTTAGGCTTAATGTCTGATGGAAAAGAATACAAAATTTTAACCGACATCCAAGGACCGGAAGACCACCATGGGGATATGGATTTTAAAGTAGCTGGCACGGAAAAGGGAATAACGGCAATCCAAATGGATGTTAAAATTTCAGGCATCGATGAAAAAATTTTAAAAGAATCTTTGGAAAGAGGAAAAAAAACCCGCCTTGAAATTTTAGACGAAATGAAAAAAGTTTTAGAAAAGCCAAGGCCGCAACTTTCTCCTTTTGCCCCACGAATTTTAATCATTCAAATTAACCCAGACAAAATTAGAGAAGTCATCGGCCCCGGCGGAAAAGTTATTCATGAAATAATGGAAGAATGTACAGTTTCTATTGACATTGAGGATAGTGGAAAAATTTTTATTACGGCGGAAAAAGAAGAAGCAGCGGAAAGGGCAGTTTCCTGGATAAAAAATATTACCAGAGAAGTTAAAATAGGTGAAATTTTTCAGGGGAAAGTAAAAAGAATTTTAGATTTCGGCGCCTTTGTTGAGATTTTACCAGGCCAAGAAGGACTAGTTCATATTTCCCAACTCGCCCCTTATAGAGTGGGGAGAGTCGAAGATATTGTAAAGATCGGACAGATTATTCCCGTAAAAGTTATATCTATTGATGAACAGGGGAGGATTAATTTGTCATTAAAAGAAGCAAAAAGCTCACAATAAAATATGGCAGACGAACAAAAAGAAAAATTAGAATTCCTGAAAAGAGAAGAAGTCAGAACGATGCAAAAAGACTTGCAGAAATTAAAAGAGGGGGAAGCCCTTAAGGAAGGGGAGAGAATAGCAGCCTTGAAAACTGAAGAGAATCAAGGGGTCAAAAAGATAGAAATCATCCCCAAACCAAGAGAAGAAAAACCGGAAAAGGAGAAGGAAAGAAAACTGCCAAAACCTCTTTCAACTTTTGAGAAAATTCTAATTAGAACTGTGGCTGTTTTTGTAATTTTTTTAATTTTAATTTCTACTTTTTGGTATTTCGGAGTTAAAAAAGCAGGGATTGAATTGCCCAAAATAAACATCTCCGAAATACATATGCCAAGAACAGGATTACCGAAGATACAACTTCCTTGGGTAAGGCCCGTAACGCCCGTTTTGCCACCAATTACCCCTTCTCCCACCACGCCCGTTACAACGCCGGAAACAATCCCTGAAATTATTATTCCTTCATCTCTAATCTCTGTAGAAAAAACTAAAACCGTAGAAATAAACAATCTCGGGGAAATCCCTAATGCATTTGCTCAACTTTTAAATGAGAACTTTGGAGAAAAAATCTTTGTCCGCATTCTAATTAAAAATTTGCCCTCAAATCAATTGGTTAATTTAAGGGATTTTTTAAATAGTTTTGGTATTGAGGCGACGGGAAATCTATACCAAAAGCTAGATGAGAATTTTACCTTATTCGTATATTCTCAAGAAGAAGGGAAAAGAATCGGCTTTATCGCAAAAGTTAAAGACAATGAAGATCTCCAAGAATTGATGACATCATGGGAACCAAAAATGAAGTCTGATTTTGAAAGTCTTTTTTCTCTGATGAATAAAACAGGGGGTGCCCTGGTTCCTTATTTTAAGAGCGCGAGCTATCAAAACGTCTCTTTCCGTTATCAAACATTCTCAATACCTCACTTTGGAATTTGTTATTCAATTTACGATAACTACTTTATTTTTACCTCTTCTGGAAAAAGTATGATGAAAATTATTGATCAACTAACGCAAAAATAAATATGGATAAAAAAATCTTACAAGAAATAAAAGCAAGGTTAGAAAAGGACAAATTAGCTATTGAAGGTGAGTTAAAAAAGTTCGCCCAAAAAGACGAGAAGCTGCCCGGAGATTGGGACACGCGTTTTCCTAAATTAACTGGATCTAATTTAGAAGAAGCGGCTGATGAAGTTGAAGAATATAGCAATTTATTGCCCCAAGAATATAACCTGGAATTACGTCTCCAAAATATTAATTCTGCGCTTGAAAAGATAAAAAATAATAAATACGGTATTTGCGAAAAATGCAAAAAGGAAATCCCCATCGAAAGGCTAAAAATCTCTCCCGACGCTAGGTTTTGTATAAAGTGTGGTAGATAATTTATGCCATCAAAAGTATTTTCAGCTGCCATTGTTGGTTTAGACGCCCAAACTATTGAAGTAGAAGTAGATGCCTCATACGGATTGAGGCATTTTCAAATTGTAGGATTACCAGATAAGGCAGTGGAGGAAGCAGGGGAACGGGTTGGAGCGGCGATTGAAAGTTCAGGACTCCCCTCTCCCCATCATCAGCCATTAAGAGTTTTGGTTTCTCTGGCGCCGGCTGATTTGAAAAAAGAAGGCTCTCTTTATGATTTGCCAATTGCTTTGGGCTATCTTTTAGCTACAAGGAAAATAAAATTCAACCCAGCAGATAAAATGTTTTTGGGAGAATTGGCTTTGGACGGAAAATTGAGGCCGGTAAGGGGCGTTATTTCTTTTGCCACTGCCTGCAAAGAAAAGGGCTTCCGAGAATTAATTTTGCCGAAAGAAAACGCCGGCGAAGCCGGATTAATAAAAGAGGTAAAAGTCATCGGCTGCGAAAGCCTAAAAGAGGTAATTAATTATTTAGAAGGGAGAAAAGAAATTCTTCCTCAAAAGACTAATCCTGAAGATTATTTTAAACTGCCGGAATATCCTGTTGATTTAAGTTACGTTAAGGGACAGGAATTTTCAAAAAGAGCCTTGGAAATTGCGGCAGCCGGTGGCCATAATTTAGTAATGGTGGGTCCGCCAGGCGCCGGCAAAAGTTTATTAGCAAAAGCTATCCCTTCAATTATGCCGCCGCTCTCTTTTGATGAATCATTGGAAGTAACGAAAATTTACAGCGTTGCTGGCCTTTTACCAAAAGATAAACCATTAATTAATCTTCGCCCTTTCCGTTCGCCCCACCACACTTCTTCAGAGGTCGCTTTAATCGGCGGCGGCAATCCGCCGCGACCTGGCGAAATAACCCTGGCTCATCGCGGGGTTTTATTTTTAGATGAATTCCCGGAATTCCATAGGGATGTCTTGGAATCAATGCGCCAACCAATTGAAGATGGCCAAATTTCTGTATTAAGATCAAAACATAACTTAACCCTGCCTGCCCGTTTTACTTTAGTAGCCGCTTCCAATCCTTGCCCCTGCGGTTATTACGGCGACCCGGAAAAGAAATGTTCTTGTACAAATTCTCAAATCCAAATGTACCGAAGAAAACTATCGGGCCCATTAATGGATAGAATTGACCTTGTTTTAAATGTCCCCCAATTAAAATATGAAAAGCTCGTAGCAATGGACGAAAAAAATTCCAGCCAAATTATCCGGGGAAAAGTAGAAAGGGCCAGAAAAATTCAAAAAGAAAGGTTTAAAAAAGATAAAACCAATTCAGAAATGGAAATCCCAGAATTAAAAAAATACTGCGAGGTTGATATGAACAGCCAAAATCTTTTAAGAAAATATGTTGATTCCGGTCGGCTTTCCGCAAGAGGTTATCATCGAGTTTTGAAAGTCGCGAGAACTATCGCCGACTTGGAAAATTCAGAGAATATTTTATTTGACCACCTTTCAGAAGCTCTAATGTATAGAGCAAGAGAAGACTGAATTAGCTACTGAATTAATTCAGCAGCTAATATGTCTATTAATTTCCCCCGCCTCGTACAAGTGGCAGGTTTTGTTTTTTAATCTTGACGAGAATTTTAGATATGCTATAATTATTTTATAGTATGGCGTAGGCTGACGGATAGCTTAAAACCTGTATTGGACCAACCCCGTAATACTGCCGCCAAAATACACTTGCCCGAAAGGGATACTTGGCACTAAGAGAGCGGGTCTCTAGTGTTTTTTCTTTTTTCTACCCAAACTTTACCGTTTCTGCCACTGGGGGGGGCTTCTGGGTTTTTGAGCCACGTCTGTTCTTAGAGATATAGTGAGAAGCAGGGTGGGGTAACTATACTAAAGCTAACAGTTGCCCTACTTGACTTATAACCATTTCAGGGATAGGCAATGCTTTCTCCCATTCAAATGTTCGAAAGCTGTCCCGCCAAGCGAGCAAATTTCCGTCGCCTCGCACAAGGGACGGTCTTTTATTCCCCCGATTTTTAGAATCTGTTACAATAAAACTGGTATATTAATTATTCACATTTAACCCCTTGACAGGTATATCGCATATGATATATAATGAAAATGTAGAATATAAAGTAAAATTTTATAAGAACATCGAGACAGGGCAAGCTCCCGTTTTGGATTATATCGAAAACTTGAACGAAAAAGAAAGAGCAAAAGTTTTAAGGTATATTGAATTCTTGCGAGAAAATAAAGGTTATTTAGATGAACCTTACTCAAAACATATAAGAGGTAAAATTAGAGAATTGAGGATTGATTTTGGCAAGAATAGACATAGGATATTTTATTTTTCGTTCATAAAGAAGACAATAATTTTACTCCATGCTTTTTTGAAGAAAACTGCCAAAACACCGACTTTTGAAATAAAAAGAGCTGAAGAAAATTATTATAATATTTTAAAAAATCCAAAAATATATGAATAAAAACAAAAATAATCAAAAAGCAGTGGACTTTCAAGAATATCTTAAAGAGAAATTGGAGAACCACAAATTTAAAAAGTATTATGATGAATATAGTAAACAATTAGAAATTGCTTATCAGATTTTACAATTGCGTAAACAGAAAAAAATGTCTCAATTAGAGTTAGCCAAAAAAATAGGCACAAAACAGAGCAATGTTGCTAGAATGGAAGCTGGACAACAAAATTTTAGCATTGACACTCTTCAGAAAATTGCCAACGCCTTTAAGTGTGATGTAAGAGTTGGATTTGTGAAATAATAAATAACCTTATTTAAAGGGATAACCTTACGCTTTCCCCCGCCTCGTACAAGGGGCGGTTTTTTGTTTGAAAATTAAAAAACAGCCGTGAAAACGGCTTTTTATTTTCGGCTGTTCTAAAAGTCTCTACTTAGTAAATGGGTTTCTCGCCCCGCTCACGCCAAAGTGTACGTGGCAACCAGTTGATTTTCCAGCTCCTGGTGTCCCGGGTTGTCCGCCCATATAAGCTATAATTTGGCCTTGGGAAACTTGATCTCCTGGATTCACTAAGCTTGCTGCAATATGCCCATAGGACGTCACTACTCCGTTCGGATGTAAAATAGAAATGGTATTTCCCGCTCCGCCGAATGCCAATTTAGAGGTAGAAGTAGTTAATTTTACTTTTATAACTTGGCCGCCGGCAGCGGCATAAATTGGTTCTCCGCAAACACTATGGCTAAAGTCAACAGCATTATAAAAATGTAATCCTTGAGTTATCCGGCAGGGCGCAGCAATCGGGCAAATAAAATAGCTATCAGCTATCGGAACCAACTGAGGAGCATATTGGACTGATGGCGCCGGCATAACTCCATTGGGAATAATAAGAATATCTCCCACATAAATATCTCCTTCGCTGGCGAGACCATTAAAAGCAATTATCTCATCCACTTTCCCTTTATATTTTAAGGTTATCTCGCCGACGGTGTCTCCTGATTTAACATGATGCAAAACGCCGGTGGTCGGTAAGACAATCAATTTTTGACCTATTTTAAGGACGGGGCTTTTAGTTAAATTATTTGCCCAGAGTAAAGTGTTCAAAGAAATCTCAAATCTTTCAGCAATGGATGAAAGGGTATCTCCATCTTCAACAATATATTCTGCAATTTCGTTTCTTGCCCCCGTATCCGTATCATAACCGACTAAAGCACCTAAAACCTTAGGAGCAACCATAGCTGGAGGAGCAACCCCCACTAAACTACTGCCTTGAACTAAAAGAAAATCTGGCGATTCTGGCCAGAGGTTATTTATCGAGCTTAAAAATAAGCTTTGGGGATTCTCTTTAGCGGTTACCGACCTTAAAGAAAGAGTGGCACAAAAACAAGGGACTAAAACCGCGCTTATAAACAAAACAGCTGAAAATACCCCCAAATAAAGGAAGGGGTCTCTTGAAGATCCCTTGAAATTCTTCTTTGCTCTCTTAAAAATCCCTTTTAGCCTAAAAATAATACAAAGAAGCTTAGACATAGCTTCTTCCCCGAGCTTACCCTCTTTTAACTGACCAGTCAAGGGTTTTATCCACAGGGCACTAGAACAAAGTTCAGTGCCCTGTGGCCCCGAACCGAACTTGTTCTGGTTCTGGGGCACACCCCACGCCTTTACCAAGGCGTGGGGTAAAATCCCTAAAATTATGCTAAAATGGCTGAATGAGGCAAATTTCTGCCAAAGCAAAGGTAAAAGACTTATTCAAAAAAGCTGGCTTCCAACCTTTAAAGGGGCTCGGCCAGAACTTTTTGATTGATAAGTCGGTTCTTAAAAAGGTAATAGGGGCGGCTGACCTTCGCCTAAAGGATATTGTTTTAGAAATAGGCCCGGGCTTGGGTATTTTAACCCAAGAATTAGCCAGAAGAGTAAAAAAGGTTATTGCTATCGAAAAAGACCAAAAAATGGTGGAGGCTTTAAAGGATGCTCTTGAAGGTTTTAAAAATGTAAAAATTATCCAAGGCGACATCCTAAAAATTTCCATTTCAAGCTACGAGCTACAAGCTAAAAACTACAAGCTCGTTGCTAATCTTCCTTACTATATTACTTCACCAGTAATTAGGAAATTTTTAGAAAACGACAAACCGCCAAAAGAAATAGTTTTAATGGTCCAAAAAGAAGTGGCGCAGAGAATCTGCGCCGTGCCACCGAATATGAGTTTACTGGCAGTTTCCGTTCAGTTTTATGCAAAAGCAAAAATTATAAGTTATGTCTCTAAAGAATCTTTCTGGCCGCGACCCAAAGTAGGTTCTGCCATAATTAAGATTTCGCAAATTCGCATAAATTTACCACGAATTAACACTAATCTATTTTTTAAGATTGTGAAGACGGGCTTTTCCCAGCCGCGAAAACAAATTTTGAATAATTTATCAAAAGGTTTAAAATTAGATAAAGATTTAGTAAGGTACTGGCTTTCAAAAAATAATATCCAGCCCGAACAGCGCGCCGAAACTTTGAATATCAATGATTGGATAAATTTAACTAAGACCCATAACGCAGAACCACTACCGGGTGTGGATATAAACTGTGATTTTTAAATTTTTTCTGTTATAATAAATCAATGATTAAAAAAATAAAAGAATCTCTCTTTTCTTTTAATAAAGTAGGTGGGCAAATATTTTTTACCTGCCTAGTGCATAAGCGAATTTTATTGTCCGGAGCTCTTTTATTTTTCTTAATTTCCGGTCTGACTTTTGCCAACACCGCTTTAGCGCTCACCAATCCTTTAGCGGGAATAAGTAATTTAATTAACACATTTTTAGGATTTGCCTCTAACCCCGTGGGGTCTATTTTAAATATGGGCTTGGGTGTCGTTATCACTATCTTCGGTATTCTTGTCGGAATAATTGGCTTTGTCTCCGCTGTCTTTTTTGAGATCGCTGTTAAAATAGCTAATTGGGTAATTACCAGTGTGGTTATGGGGGTTCCTTTAACTCAATTAACAACGACGACTACGATTAATGGTGTAACTACTACTATACCCACTTTTGTTGGAGCGGGATGGACACTAACCAGAGATTTGGCAAACATGTTTTTTATTTTAGTGCTGGTATTTATTGCTATCGCTACTATTTTGCGAATTCGAGATTATGAAGCGAAAAAAGCCCTGCCGAGATTAATTATTATGGCTCTTTTAATTAATTTTAGCCCAGTAATAGTTGGGATTATTGTTGATTTCTTTAATATTTTAATGAATTTCTTTTTAAGTAGTATTACTAGCACCATGTTGGGATGGGGGAATATCTTCGGCAACCTATCGAATTATTTTGGACAGTTAATGAGTGGATCAACAGCAGCTGATCAAGGCAGGACCGTAGCCTACGGAATAGCTCTTACTGGTTTTTATCTTTTTGGCGCTTTAATTTTTGTTCTTATTGCTATTATCTTCCTTTTTCGAGTTATCGCTATCTGGACATTGGTAATTTTGGCCCCTATTGCTTTCTGGGGATATATCTTACCAGCCACCAAGGGATGGTGGAGTATCTGGTGGAAACAACTTTTACAATGGTCTTTCATAGGATTAATTTTGGCTTTTTTCCTTTATCTAGCGAGCTCTCTCCTGAGTTTTTCTACAGCCGCTCTTAGCCTTCCTACTGATTTAGGATCTTTGTCCCAAGCTCTTCCTCCTTTAATCTCATTGGTCTTTCTCCTTATCGGAATAATGTTCGGCATGCAAAGCAGCGCAGTGGGAGCTAATATGATTATTGGCTGGGCAAAAAAGCCAGGGGCGATGATGGCGGAAAAAGTTAAATCTTTAAGCGAGAGAAGAATAGCAGGCCCTGCTACCGGAGAAATGGCTAAAACAATAACTCGTCTTGAAAATGTAGCCTCTCGTTTAGAAAAAAAATCTCCAATTGCTAAGCCCCTACATTGGATAACTCGCGGGGCCGAAATGGCTTTCGTCCCAGCACTTACAGAATACTCGGCTAAACAAAGAAAGGTATCCCCCCCAGCAGGATGGAAGCAAATGAGTGTTTCTGATAAGGAACAATATATTAAAGCATCAGGTATGGAGTCAGATAGGTTAGTTTTAGCAAGTGAAATGGCAGACGAAGGAACTTATCAAAAAACCACCCCAGATTTTAGAAAGATGATTAGAGGAACTCGTGATAAGTTTAACGAGGATTTACGCTATAAAAAAGAGGTCGGCGCCCTACAAAACGCTGAGCCCGATGAAATAAAAAAGGAGATTAAAATAAAATATCAAGTAGGCGAAGTAGAGCAAGATGAAATGAGGAAAAAGATAGAAGCTGAAGAAAAGAAAATAAAAGAAATGTACTCTGCTAAAGTAATAGTGGCCGAGGTGGCTGTAAAACTGGGAAAGAAAGTTAATGATGTTACGGACGAAGAAAAACAAAAATTCATTGAGGATAAAGCCGCTGGAAGAGTCCATTTTAAAGAAATGAAAACATCTGATTACGCTGGTATAAGGAAAGGGTCCCTTACTTCCTTTACGGGAAGGGTATCTCTTCCGGCAATGACTGATCGTCAAATCCAAAAAATTTATGACACTTTCGGCAGAGACGTAATGGACAAATTAGTAAATGAACCTGGTGGGATTAATACCATTTTTGAAGGTAAAAGCCGCGAAAAAGCAATAGAATTAGTCGAGAAAATTTATGATGACAATCCTCGATTATTTCGTTTTGCTCGGACCCCAGCTGGCCAAGCGATGAATTTTGCGTTTACGAAACATATGCTTGATCCTAACGATCAACCGACACCCAGCTCTGATGCCTTTGAAAGAAGGATGGGAATCAAAGAAAAATTAAATAAGTACCCTATTCTTAAGGAATCTAATGAAAAGATAAAAAAGCTTAGAAATCTTGAAGAAAAAATAAGAGTTGCTAAAGATATCGATGCAAAAGACGTAAAAGACGATGAAGCAATGGCAAGAAGCTTAAGAGTAGAGATTAATAAACTAAAATTACAGATTGAAGCTGATGAAGAGCTAAAAGAAGCTCAGGCGGAAATTGAAGAATTAAAGAAAAGTAAGAAAAGAAAATAAAAAGCCCTTTAAAACGCAAAGAGCGAGAAACACGGGGTGTTTCTCGCTCAATGAAAGGATCACTGTTTAGGATTAGTCTCCCTCTGGCTGCAAACCATCTTGTCGGCACTGCTTCTTCTTTCTGTCCAGCCGGCGCTGTTGCTTTTTTGAGAGCCTTGGAGTTGTATCACTTTCGCTAACAGCGGTAAGCCGAAGTTCCAGGTTTCGGATTTGCTCTGCTTGGCTATTGATTGTCTTTGCTTGTTCTTCGAGCTTCTCCTTAAAAGCATGGCCAAACGAACCCTGGCTCCGACGAATCTGCTGATAGCAGTCCTGGCAATAGATCGGCTTACCAGGTGTGGGTTGGAACGGTACTTCGAAATCTTCCTTCCCGCATTGTGCGCATGGCGCACATGGCTTGTACATCCGGCTCTGCTGCCGAAGATCATAATGAACAGGTTGTTTTGAGCTCGTTCCCTCGTCGGACCGGTGCCCCAAAGGTTTTCTTGTCTCGGACGCATCGGATAGTTCTTTTTCGGTCCTTCGTCGAACATCTTCTAAAAGCCTATTCTGCTGGAGCTGAAGATCGGCGATTCGTTTTATCTTTATCGCTTTGTCCAACTCCTCTATCGCTTTCTGTATGTCTTCGTCGGTTACCGGAGCCAATTCCTTTCCAGCTGACTTCCCAAACCCTGGTTCCAGAGTAATACACAACTTATCTACCCTAGCCTGTTCTTCTCTAACGGCTTTACCAAGCTCGTCTGCGCTTTTCCCCTTAAGATCTTCCAGATTTGCCATACTTCACCCCTCTTTAATGTATTTTGATCCTTTCCTAAGGTACAATATTTATATTATACACCCGATTAAAATTTTTGTCAATACACACCCATGGTTCAAAAATATACCTCCGAACAATTTTGGAAACTATACGAAGGACTTCCTCAAGAATTAAAGGATGTTATTTTTGCTGAGGAAACGGGGAATATTATTTATGAAACCTGCAAAAAAAATGGGATCGCTGAGGGCTTAGAGAAAATCGTTGATTGTGTCGGCCAAGTGTTGGTTGGTGTTTTATCCTTCAACGATTTTCAAAAAACTTTAGAAAAAGAGTTGGAGATAGACGAAGAAACAGCTCAAAAGGTGGCGCGTGAAATCCATCGGTTTATCTTTTATCCTGTAAAAACTGCCTTGGAAGAACTTTATAAAACTGAAATCACCGGCGTACCAACCGCCGTAAAGCCTTCAGTAGCGGCGCCTTCGGCGCAAGACAAATCTGAAAATGCCGAAGATGGCCAAGCCCTAAAAAAAGAAATTGAAAAATTTGCAGCAGCAGGAGAAAAGGAAGAAGAGCCAAAAAATGATGACACATATAGAGAACCAATAGAATAATATGCGTTTCCAAGTTCCACAATTTATTGACTACGAAATAAAAATAATCTGGCTTTTCACTTTTAGGCAGTTTATGTTTATCGTCGTTGCAGCGGCAGTTTGTTTTGTTCTATATTTCACTATTTCTTTTACTAAATTCTTATTAGCGACGATAATTATAATGACTACAGCTTTAGCATTAGCCTTTATAAAAGTCGGGGGGAGGCCCTTGCCGATTCTTTTGATGAATTTTTTTAATTTTTCTTTATCGCCAAGGATTTATCTTTGGAAAAAAAAGGAAATTTTCCCGAAATTCGTAAACATCAAGAGAGTTGAAAAAGTTGAGGAAAGGGAAGAAGAAAAAGATGTTCTCCCCTTAAAAATCGCTGGAGGGAGCCGTTTAAAAAACCTCTCGACTCAAATAGAGACAAAGAAACAATAATATGCCAAAATCGCCAACTCAAGAATTTTTGGAAATTGACCAAATAAGAGAAGGGGTAATCGTTCTGAAAAATAAATCTATAAGAGGAATCTTAATGGTTTCTTCTTTAAACTTTGCTTTAAAATCCGATGAGGAACAAGAGGTTATAATCAACCAGTTCCAAAATTTTTTGACATCTTTGGATTTTTCCTGCCAAATAGTCGCCCAGTCTCGAAGGTTAAATATCACTGGCTATTTGGAAAAATTGAAAGAACTTGAAAAAAATCAAGAGAATGAACTCTTAAAAACTCAGATAAACGAATACCGAAAATTCATTGAGCAATTAATTGCTGGAGGAGGTATTATGACTAAAACTTTCTTTGTTATCGTCCCATTCACTTTAATTGAAGTACCAGGGATGAGAGAAAGCAAGGCTTTGCTGAAGAAAAAAGAGCTTCCCATTTTAAGCGAGGACGATTTCCAAAGGTGCAAAACGCAGCTTTGGCAAAGAATGGAATTTGTTGCACTTGGCCTTAAAAGCTGCGGATTGCAGGTTATGCCTCTTAGCACTCCCGAGCTTATAGAGCTCTTTTGGGGAATACATCACCCCAAAGAGGCGGAAATAGGGTATTATCCCGAAGTTCCTCCCGAGTTAATTCAATAATCACAATTGGTATGAAATTACCCTTTTCAAAAAAAGAAAGAAAAATACCGGAAAAAATTTTTGAGGCAGACGTATTAAGGATAAGCGATATCATCGCCCCCTCTTCAATTGAGGTAACCCAAAGTTATTTGAAGCTGGGGGAAAAAATTGCGAGAACTTATTTTATTTTTTCTTACCCCAGATACTTGAGCTCTGCCTGGCTTTCGCCAGTGATAAATTTAGATACCCCGATGGATATTTCATTTTTTATCCACCCTGTTGAAACTGGTTTAATTTTAAGGAAATTAATGAAAACAACCACTGAAGTCCAGGCAGAAATAGCTGAAAGAACAGAAAAAGGATTAGTCCGTGATCCTTCTTTGGAAACCGCCTTTCAGGATTTGGAAACCTTAAGAGATCAATTACAAACCGCCCAGGAAAGAATGTTTAAGTTCGGCCTTTATTTAACCGTTTATGCTGACAAGGAACAAGAGTTGAGAGATATTGAAACTACTTTAAGATCAATTTTGGAGTCAAGATTGGTTTATATAAAGCCGGCACTTTATCAACAGAAAGAAGGATTTATCACTACTACCCCTTATTGTCTTGATAAAATACAGGTTTATACCAGCATGAACACGGGCCCTCTTTCCAGTGTCTTCCCTTTCGTTTCTTTTGACCTCAGCTCTAATGAGGGAATTTTATATGGAGTAAACCGCCACAATAATTCCTTAATTTTATTTGATAGATTCAGTTTAGAAAATGCCAATGAGGTAATTTTCGGCAAAGCAGGTTCTGGAAAAAGTTTTGCTACCAAATTAGAGGTGCTGCGGTTTTTAATGTTGGGGGTTGATGTAATAGTTTTAGACCCCGAAAATGAATATCAGTTTTTATCTGACGCTGTCGGCGGTTCTTATTCCAACATCTCTTTAAGTAGTTCTCATCATATTAATCCTCTTGATTTGCCTTTACCGCGGGAAGATGAAAAGTTAGAAGACGTTCTCCGCTCTAATATAATTAATTTAATTGGGCTTTTCAGAATAATGCTCGGCGGACTAAATCCAGAGGAAGATTCCGTCTTAGACCAGGCCCTAACAGAAACTTATGCTGCCAGAGATATTACCCCTGGCTCTGACCCAAAAACATGGAGAGAGAAAATTCCATTATTATCTGATCTTGAAACGGTCTTGGAAGGGATGGCGGGAACAGAATCTTTGGTTAGAAGATTAAAAAAATTCACACAAGGAACGTACGCCAATTTCTTCAACCAACCGACCAATATCTCAATGGATAACCCGTTTATGGTTTTCGGGATCAGAGACATGGAAGAGGGCTTAAGACCAATGGCAATGTTCATTATTATGAGATATATCTGGAATATCGTGAGGTCGGAGCTTAAAAAAAGAATTTTAGTAATTGATGAGGCATGGTGGATAATGCAAACAGAAGATGGGGCTTCTTTCTTGTATGGGTTGGCTAAAAGGGCGAGGAAATACTGGTTGGGAGTGACTACCGTTACGCAAGACGTCAGCGATTTTATGAAATCTAGCTATGGTCAGCCGATCATTACAAATTCCTCTTTGCAATTAATAATGAAACAAAGCCCCGCGACTATTGATGTTGTCAAAAAAACCTTTAATTTGACTGAGGAAGAAAAACAAATACTTTTGGAAGCCGACGTTGGTGACGGACTATTCTTCGCCGGACCCAAACATGTAGCTATGAGAGTAGCAGCTTCATATACCGAAGATCAAATAATTACAACTTCACCAGAGGAAGTTATAAAAATAAAACAAGCTAAAAAGAAAATAGCTGAGTAAATTATGCCAGAAGATATCGAAAAAACAAAAAATGAAGAGGCTGAAGAAAACGAGGAGCCAAGTGGAGCCGAAACGAAAAAATCATCAGTTGGAAATGGGCTTTTCGGTCCCGGAATAATATTTCTGTTTTTAGGAATAATACTTGATATCGCAACTTTGATATGTGTTTTTTTGATTCTTTTCTTCGGAGTTGGATTATTATTAGCTAAGGTTATATATATCATTGGTCTCTGCATCTTTATACCATGGGGGCTTTTTATTTCTGTGAATGTAAAATCGTCGGTCGCCAGCAAAAAAACGATGACGAAAGGTCTTTTTAAAAAGATGCTGCCGAAATTAGCAGGCAAACTGATTCCTGTAATTGGTGACGCTCTCCCTCTTTGGACCTGGACCGCCTATGATATGCTGAAAAGCTCTTAATTTTTAAACGATGCTAATTATGCTAAAATAAAACAATGAAAAATTTCCCGTCTAAAAAATATTTATTTCTTTTCCTGACGCTGTTTTTAATTTTCCCTCTGGGCGCCTTAGCGACATTGAAACTTCAGATAAATTATCCAGTGGTCGGGGGGATTAATTTGAATAATGTAAATTTTGATAACCCCGCTTTTCTTTCAGATTTCCTTAAATATATTTATTATTTTTTCTTAACCATCGGCGGAATTGCTACGTTCGCAATGCTTGTTTGGGGAGGTTTTAGATGGCTGACCTCTGCCGGGAACCCTGCTGGTATTGGCGAAGCCAAAGACACAATATTCTCAGCGATTATCGGTTTGGTTTTGCTTTTGGGCTCGTATTTGATTTTAAGCACTATAAACCCCGACTTGGTTATTGTAACATTGCCAACCATTTCTATCGTAACTCCAACACCGGAAGAAACCTCTACTATAGGCTGGGGTTCCGCCGTTGTAATCCAAATGAAAGACACAACTTTCCCAGAAACTGATCCGCGTTACAATCAACCTTGCGAATGTAATGGATGGTATGGTCTCGATCCTCCTGTCTGTGGTGACTTCTGCAACCGATCCTGTATTAGTGGGGGCTATACCTTTGGTACTTTTGCTGGGTGTAATGCGGTTAGTGGCACGGATGTCGCGTGGTGTTCATGCTATATGACGGCTTATCCCGTCGACCCCTACCTGGCAATGACCTTTGGTGCATACACAAAATGTGATTGTATTGACGATGGCCCAACTCAATGCGGAACAGAATGTATTGAAGAGTGCCAAAGCTACGGATTTACGTTTGGCGTTCTCGCTAGTTGCATTGGAGCTAATAATTATAATTATTGTACTTGTTACAACTCAGACAGCAATCTATCTGTCTATGCCACTAAAAAAACTACTGAATCTACAAATTCACAGTTAGGGACAGAGTGCGAATGTAACGGCGGAGCCACGCCTCAATGTGGAGAATTTTGTTATAAATTTTGTACAACCGATTCATCTTTTGTAGGACCAAATAAACCTAATTATAATTTTGGCACTTTTGCAGGTTGTCAGGCCGGATCCGGAACTGACCAAGCCCATTGCACTTGCATGAGATTTGAATAAAAATTAACTACGGTTTGTAAATTTAAATGCGCCAAGCTTAAGCTTGGCGCATTTCCGCCCCTGTTTAAGTTACTTGCTCGGTGGTCGTTGGACATAGGTCCAAGAGCGAGCGCAGATATATGGCGTCACCACGCCAGGAACGTAGCTTTTAACTTCTACGACACCCTCAACCTTAACTATGGTACTGTAGGGAGAAACAATCTCAGGAATACTACTGGCACAATCAATTTCTATACCAGAAAGATCGTAGGGGGTTTTTTTAGCCAAAAGCCAAAAATTGTCCCCTAGGTTCACACCGAAACGGGTTGCTTCTCCCGTCAAGGTAACTCGTTTCCCTTCCCACCCATAAGGGTCCATTTTGATTTCGTCAATCTTAGAGGATTGCACTTCGCATCCTCCTGCGAACAGCGTCAAACTAGTCAAGATTGCGACCATTGACAAGATAACTATTATTTTTTTCACCTTCATTCCTCCTTTGTTTTTAACAAGTTATGCAAGCCCATATATAAATCATCACAACGTTTTTCCTCCTTCTGCTTTTTGAATTTTTACCGGTTTAATTTTTAGGGTACTAATTTTAAGGTTGGGGTTTAACCACAATTTTTCTTTCTGGTTCTTCGCCGACACTTTCGGTCACAACATCTGATCTGCCGGCTAATTCCATATGAATTATTCTTCTTTCATAGGCCGGCATCGGCGATAAAGCCTTTTCTTTTTTTGAAAGGGATACTTCGTCAGCGGTTGATCTTGCTAACTCTTTCAAATATTCTATTTTTTTCTTTTTATAATTATTAATATCTAAACCAATATAAAAAGGCTCTTCAATTTTTTTTCTGAGAATCGCTTTCAAAAGATGCTGGATTTCAGCTAAAGTCTGACCGCCTTCGCCAATTAAAATTTGGGGCTCTTCTACCCTTAAATTAATGGGCAGAGTTTGCTCTTTTTCGGGCAGAAACTCAATCTCCACGTCAAAGGTGGTTTTCTCAAAAAACTCTTTAACTATTTCTTTAATTTTATTAAGATTTTGCGGGCTCATAGATAGTCTTTTTAAAAATTAAATACTGTTGACCGATTGAAAATAGAGCAGTAAGTATCCAATAAACGGCTAAGGCGGCTGGCAGCCTCCAAAGGATAAAAACTGTAAATAGGGGTAGAATATAAAGCATCTGCTTTTGCATTATTTCTGAAAATTGACCCATTTGATCTTTTTTCCCCTCCGTTTTTTTAGTTTTCGGCGTCATCATTTTTGTTTGAATAAATTGAGTAACGCCAGCTAAAACCGCAAGAAATACAGATGGTTGGTCAAGGTTAACTATCCCTAAAAAGAGGGGATTAATCTGACCGGAAAAATGAACAAAACTATATAGGTTCTTAAGCTGTTCTGGCTGAAATCCTTTCCAAAAAACCTGATAAAGAGCGATTAAAATCGGCAACTGAATTAATAAGGGCAGACAACCTCCAAGAGGATTAATCTTCTCTCTTTGGTAAAGTTCCATCATCGCTCGACCTTGTTTTTCCTTGTCATCTTTATATTTACTTTGTATTTCTTGAATTTTTGGCTGTAATCCGCTTAAAACCTTTTGAGACCTTATCGATTGAGTCATCAAAGGATACAATAAAAACCGGATAATAATTGTCAAAACAATTATTGCTATTCCAAAATCGTGTCCTGGTAAATATTCGTAGAGAAAAACTAAGGCGTTAAACAGCGGGCGATATAAAACTACATTAAAAATATTAACAAAAAATTGCATAAATTTTAAGGGATATCTACCCCTCCTCTATTATAAGGGTGGCATTTTAATATCCTAAATGCCCCTCTCAAAAATCCCCTGAACAATCCATATTTTTCAATCGCCCGATAAGTATACTCTGAGCAACTAGGATAAAAACGGCACCTCTCTCTAAACAACGGAGAAATAAATATTTGATAAAGAGAAATAAATTTTAGACTAACTTTTTTTAGCATTTAAATTTTAAAATAATCCAGCTTTTTTAAAAATATTGTCTATTTCCCCCTCGATCTCCGAAAAATCTTCTGCGCCTGGGGATATTATTATCACCCCGTCTAGCCCCTTTTTTATTTTTTTTATTTTAATCCTCATCAATTCTCGCAGCTTCCTTTTTATTTTATTACGTAAAAAAGCTTTGTTCGAAAATTTTTTGCTGACAACGAAACCAAATCGACTATTCTCTAAATTGTTTTTTACTATTTTTAAAAACAAAAAATCTTCCTTAAATCCTCTTCCCTCTCTAAAGACCCTGCTAAAATCTGCTCTTTTTTTTAATCGGTTTATTTTGGGAAGCATTGTTGATTAATCGAGTTTCTGCTCTAGATATTAAACAGAAAGCCTCCATCTTTTTTTACTTCTCCTTCTACTCAAAACATTTCTGCCTCCCTTAGTTCTTTTCCTGACTAAAAATCCGTGCGTTCTCCGTCTTTTTTTTCTCTTTGGCTGGTAAGTCAATGACATATATTTTCTATTGATTGATTAAATAAAATATTATAAATAAAAATTGGCGACAGACTAATTAGTATTTTAACTGATTTCTAAAATAGTGTCAATTTCCACTCCCTCTCCACAGGTTATTAACAAAATTTAAAGGATTCCTCTTATTTTCTATTTGTTTGACATATGATATAATGCCTGCAGTAAAATTATAGAAAATTTATAGCTAATCTATGTCTTCTGAGGATCTTTGGCAAGCTGTACTTGCTCAAACCCAATTAAATATTTCAAAAGCTAACTTCTCCACGTGGTTTAAAGACACCGGAATTGTTTCCAACAAAGAGGGCGAGATACTAGTATCTACGCCTAATTCTTTTGCAAAAGAGTGGTTAGAAAATAAATACGGTAAAACTATTTTTAAAATTTTACACAGTTTAGATGAAGAAATTAAAGAGGTTAAATATACGGTCGGGAAGACGAGCGTAAAGGTAACAAAAAAAACCTTAACCGCCCCGTTAGAAACCGACCAGCTAGAGTTCCTGGATTTTAAAATTGATAAAGAAACTAATCTTAATCCTCGTTATACTTTTGAAAACTTTGTTGTCGGCTCTTTTAATGAACTCCCTCATGCGGCCGCTTGCGCTGTAGCCAAAGAGCCAGGCTCTATTTATAACCCTTTATTTATTTACGGAGGGGTTGGTTTAGGAAAAACCCACCTTCTACAAGCGATTGGTAACGAGATCACAAAAAATTCACCTAAAAAAAAGGTGAAATACATCCCTTCCGAAAAATTTACATCGGGGGTAGTCGCCTCTATAAAAAATCAAGGGATGGAGGATTTTAAATTAAAATACAGGGAAATTGATGTTTTGATTTTAGACGATGTCCAATTTTTAGCCGGCAAGGAAAAAACTCAAGAAGAATTTTTCCACACTTTTAATGTTCTGTATGAAAAAAACAAGCAAATAATTCTTTCTTCCGACCGCCCGCCTAAAGCCATCCCTGCTCTGGCCGAAAGATTGCGTTCCCGTTTCGAAGGAGGAATGATTGCCGACATCAGCTCTCCCGACTATGAAACAAAAATGGCCATTCTTAAAACTAAATCCCAAGAGAAAAGAGTGGACTTTCCAGACGAAATTTTAGGATACATTGCTTCTAATATAAAAAGCAACATTCGTGAATTGGAAGGTGCCCTAAACAGACTTTTAGCCTATCAAAAACTAAATAATCAGCCTCCAGATCTCGAAATGACAAAATCTTTACTCAGAAATCTAATTTTTTCTCCCGTGAAATTAGTTACGCCTAAAAAAATCATTCAAGTAGTAGCCGAATTTTACGATTTAAAGGAAAGGGAGATTTGCTCTGAATCAAGAAAAAAAGAAATTGTCAGGCCGAGACAGATCGCTATGTATTTAATGAGAGAAGAATTAAAAAATTCTTATCCTTTTATTGGCAGAAAATTTGGGCACAAGGATCATACAACCGCCATTCATTCTTACGAAAAAATACGCAAAGAATTGCAATCGAATGAAAATTTAGCAGAAGAAATAGAATTAATAAAGCAGCGTATAACTAGTGTTTAAGTTGTTGGGAAACTTTGGACAAAAATTTTATTATGAGAACTTCACTTAGTATCCACAAATTTTTAACGAGGCGCTCCTCTTGAAAATTCCCCTTTATTCAAAAATAAAATGGCGTTTAAAAACAGTACTTAATAATAATAAATTATATAAATATGAAATTATCAATTTTACAAGAAAACCTTAAAAATGGTTTAAATATAACATCTAGGGTCGCGGGGAAATCTCTCACGTTGCCGATTTTAAATAATATTGATTTCAAGGTAGAGAAGAATTTTTTACAAATATCGGCGACCGACCTTGAGGTAGGAATAAGGTGGTGGTCTTTGGCTAAGGTGGAAAAAGAAGGAGAAATAATCGCCCCGGCACAATTATTGACTAACTTAATCCCTCTTTTGCCCAATAAGGTTATTAATCTTAAAGTTGATAATAAGGTTTTGTTTATTGAGTGCGAAAATTATAAAACTCAAATTAAAGGATTCGACCCTCAAGAGTTCCCAATTCTTCCTCAAGTGGGTGGTGGAGAAGAGCTATCAATTGATAATAATATTTTTTGCCAAGCGTTATCTCAAGTTGCTGATATCGCAGCTCAAAACCAGACCCGGCCAGAAATCTCAGGGATATATCTAAAATTGCAAAAAGATTGTTTGAGGTTAGCAGCTACAGATAGTTTTAGATTGGGAGAAAAGACTATTCCTTTAAAGGAAAAAAACAAAAATACTTTAGCCGACAAGGAAGTGTCTTTAATTTTTCCTCAAAAAACTGCGAGAGAAATTATAAATATACTAAAAGAAAGAGAGGGGGATCTTAATATTTATTTTGCCCCCAACCATATTTTATTTGAAATCCCCATGATAGAAACTCCCCATCCTCAAATACAGATAGTTTCAAGGCTGATCGAAGGAGAATACCCCGCCTATCAAGATATTATTCCTAAAAAATATGAAACCCAGGTATCTTGTCAGCGCAATGATTTCCTGGCTCAAATTAAAACCGCCAGTCTTTTTAGCGGTAAGACCAACGAGATTAAATTTAAAGTAGACCCAAAAAAGAACGAAGTGAATATTTCGAGTAAAGACCCTGATTTAGGAGAGCATGAGGCTTCTTTAGTTGGTAAGGTTAAGGGGAAAAATGTTGAGATATCCTTTAACCATAAATTTCTTGTAGATGGTATTTTGAATATAAAAAGCTCGGAAATTCTTCTTGAGTTCAACGGTGAAGAAGGACCCGCAGTGCTGAGACCCGTTGGAGATCCGAGTTATATTTATTTAGTTATGCCGATTAAAGCGAGTTAGAAACAGGTTTTTCAAAATTTTCTTTAGGGTAATTTAATAAAACTTTCTCCATAAAACTATGCCAGATAGGACCAGCGACAACAATGCCTGGTTCTTTTAGCATAGGCGAATTATCGTTGTTTCCGGCCCAAACTCCCACTACCACAGAGGGAGTATAGCCAATCACCCAACCGTCTCTATAATCTTGAGTGGTTCCAGTTTTCACCGCCACTTGGTAATTGTCAAAATAAAGAGGGGATCTTTCGCCGAAGATAGGCGCTCGAGCCTCGTTATCGGATAAAATATCATTAATTAAGTTGCAGGTATTTTTTTCCATAACTCTTTTTGGAACTTTTTTATTTTCTTCAATAATGTTGCCCTGCGAATCCTCGATTTTCAAAACGGACACAGGAGAAACTTGTAATCCTTCTGTAGCAAAAACACCATAGGCTGAAACCATTTCTAATAATTTTACCTCTCCTCCTCCTAGAACAATCGCTGGTCCATAAGACGAAAGGGGTTTATTGATGGTGGTGATGCCCATCTTTTTTGCAGTTTCGATGCTCTTCGCTAGTCCGTCTAGCAGAATGTTTTCTTTGCCTACAAAATTGTTAATCTCTAAAGGATCTGTTTTATCATTTGAACCAACCAAATAAAGGACTTTTATTGAGGGGACGTTTAAAGATTGAGCTAATGACTGTCTTAAATTTACTATACCCCGGAACTTGCCGTCGTAATCTTGCGGGATGTATTCTTTGTCTCCCCAAAATCCAAAATCAGTTTCCTCGTCGCTAACCAAGGTTTTGTCCGTATAGCCCGCTGCGAAAGCGGTAGCATAAACAAAAGGCTTGAAAGAAGATCCTGGTTGTCGGCCAGGGTTTTGTTTTGTGCCAGTGGCAACGTTAAAACGAGGATCGAATAAACAATTTACCCCAGAAATACAATTTTCTGGATAAGAGTTCCCGAACCAGTCTGCCGACCCTACCATGGTTAATATTCCGCCAGTTTTAGGATCAATAACAACCAAGGCACCATTATTAGCGTTATAAACTTTGTTCTTTTGGACCCCCTCTTTTACTATTGTTTCTGCTTCTTTTTGTAAACCCCAATCTAAAGAAGTGTAGACTTTTAAACCCCTCTCTTTCATGAAATCCTCTCCATATTTTGATAGCAAATAATCCTTCACATATAAAACAAAGTGGGGAGCCTTAATTGGGGTTAGAACCTTGGCAAACTTTATTTCTTCATTTTTTGCCTTTTCTGCTTCCTCTTTTGTTATAAAATGCTCTTCAACCATTCTGTCTAAAACATAATTTTTTCTATTGAATAACTCGTCCTTTTCTTCTCCGTATGGCGATAGACGAGTAGGTGCTTTGATCAGGGCGGCGAGAGTGGCAGCTTCGGCTAGGGATATCTCCGAGACTGATTTGTCGAAATAAGTTTGGCTAGCTGCCTCTACTCCATAAGAATTTTCACCAAAAGGAACTTGATTTAGGTACCAGTCTAAAATTTGGTCCTTTGAGTAACGCCTATCTAATTCTAGGGAAAGAACTATTTCTCTTATCTTTCTTTCCGGGGTTTTTTCAGGAGAGAGAAAAGTGGACCTAATTAATTGCTGAGGTATTGTAGATCCTCCGTAAATCGCCTCTTTGATTTTAAGGTTAATTAGAATTGATCTTGCTACCCCTTTTAAATCTATCCCAAAATGATGGTAAAAATTAGCGTCCTCCGCTGTAATCGCAGCTTGTTTTAAATAGTTAGGTATTTTATCAAAAGAGACCACGGTCCTTTTTTCCTCGCCAAAAATCTCATACAAAAGAATTTCACTCGATCTGTCGTAAATTTTCGCAGATTGCACGGATTGTTTTTCTGTAAACTTCTCAGGTCTGGGTAAGTCTTTTGCAAAATAAATAAATAAAGAAAAAGAAATAATAATAAATAACAAAAAACAGAATCCGAGTATTTTCAAAAACTTAAAAATTCTACGATTCTCGGTATTTTTTTTATAAGTTTTACGATGAATTATTCTTTCTACCATAGTCTAATACTTATAATAGCATCCCTTCACAATTTTAAAATAATGTTCACCTTTTTATTTTTAAATCCTAAATAAGAAAACATGGCAAAAATAGTTTATAAAAAATTAAAGAAATTTTAGAAAAATAAATTAAACTCATCATTCCGGGGGTTTTAAGTAAAAAAAGAAAACCCCTGCGGATCAGGGGTTTTCTTTTTTTACTTGGTATCAAAGACCTTCTCCAAGTTCCTCTTCTTCGTCTCCCCCCTCTTCAATTTCCTTTTCTGGGTCGTCTGTGTCTTTATCTTTATCTGCATCTATGTCTATGTCTGTGTCTGTGTCTGCGTCTGGATCTGTTTCTGGAGATTCTACGCTTCCATCCCCGCCATTATAGTCATTATAGAGATTTTCTTCTTCGTTGTAGAGCATAACTTCAAAATGATTAAATTTTTATAATTAGATAGGTTCGGCTAGGCTCGACCTTTGTCGGTTTAAAGCAGAACATAAAATAACCCTAAGAGAATTATAAAAACTCAAAAAGGATTGTCAAGTTAAATTATGAATTTCACGTAGCTTTCGCCTTTTTCATTAAATAGGTAAGGGCTATCGCTAAAGCATCAACTGAATCGTCTGATTTAGGGAGTTTTTTTAAGTTAAGAATCTTTTTGATTTTTTTTTGGACAACTTCTTTTTCTGCTCTCCCAAAACCAGTGATCGTCATTTTTACCTCTAAAGGCGTGAATTGGGAAACTGGGACCTTGTTTTTTGCGGCAGCTAACAAAATTACTCCCTGTGCCTGGCTTACAGGGATAACTGTTTTTAAATTCCTGAAGAAGTAAACCTTTTCCATCACAAAAACGTCTGGCTGGAAATTCCTTATTAATTTATCGAGGTCGCTGTTTAATTTCTTTAGTCTTTCAGCTATCGGAGAATCTGGAGTAGTTTTGATTAAGCCACAATCTAAATATCTAAAAAATTTTTTAGTTTTTACCTTTTCTATCACCCCATAACCGGTGCTAGCTATGCCAGGGTCAACGCCAAAAATTATCATATTTTTATATTGGAATATACTTCCTGAACGGCGTCATTTTCGTCTAAATCCTCGAAAAGTTTTAGGCACTCTTCTTTCTGTTCTTCGTTTAGATTGACCATTTCTTTTGCTACCCAATCTAAAGACGCGGAATCAATTTTTATATTCTTTTCCTCAATTTTATTTTTTATTTTTTCTAATTCGTCGGGTTTAGTATAAAGCTCTAAGAGATTGTCATGCCAATAAAAATCTTCCGCCCCGGCTTCAATAACGAACAGCTCTAAATCGCCCCTGTTTTTAAAAATTGGAGATAAGTTGTCAAAGCTTATTATTATAATCCCTTTTTTATTGAATAGCCATTTGACCGAACCTTCTCCTGCTAATTTCCCATTACGCTGATTTAAAATTTGTTTTATTTCGCCTATGGTCCGATTTTTATTATCGGTAATGCCTTCAATAATAATAGCAATCCCGAATGGGCCGAAAGCCTCAAATAAAACCTCTTCTAGATTTTCACCCGAAACTTCTCCAGCTCCACGCTGGACAGCTCTGTCAATGTTATCTCTGGGCATATTGAAGGAACGAGCATCTTCGATTGCCATTCTTAATTTATAATTAGTTTCTGGGTTTTTACCCCCTTCTCTTATCGCAAGAGAGATTGCGCGAGCAAGCTTAGAAAAAACCTGCCCTCGCTTTTTGTCCGTGGCCTCTTTTTTGTGTTTTATTGTAGCAAAGTGGGAATGCCCTGACATAATTTTATTAAGAAATTTTATCTCTTTTTAAAATAAAATCAAGTATCTCTATCAGAAAAATAGCAAATGCAAATATTCGCGACCTTAATTTTTGTAAAAATTTATTTTTTTCGCCATTTTTTTAAGAATAAAATTATTACTCCGGACAGAATAGATAAGATTAGGGCCGCTAAAAATACCTTAAATTTTAAAAAGGGGTTAGGAGATCCCATAGAAGCTAAGGTTTTTTCTGCTAATTTATTAGGCTCTCCCGCTCTTAAAATTTGAGCGGAATTTCCTGTATCTTCTTTAGTTGACAGGGAAGAGGATAAGATAGCGTTCGGAAACCCAGGTGTTAAAACATTATTCCAGACCCAACCATTCTCTGTTCGATTATACGATTGCCCAATTAATGCATTTGTATAAGATACGCTATCTAGCATATTACCATTAGGTTGAATAAGGTTTATACCGTCGCCACCATTATTCAGGGTGATATTTGTGGTTTTCCTTAGAAGAACTAAAAAACCAAGGGGTTTTATAACGGTCTCTTCTGGGAAAGTGTAAATATTTGTTTTTCCTGCTATATCAGTAATTTTCCAATTATAAAGGCTAATTTCTTCTGTGTTCTGATTTAAAATTTCGATCCATTCTTCTTCCTCATCTATTCCTTTGGGCGAGGGTAAGATTTCGTTAATAAAAATATTTGAAGGATAAATTTCGTTAGCTTCTTTTGTTCCGGAGAGCGGAGAAAATTCTTCGGGGTTATTATTTTCTGCGAAGGAAGGAACCTCGTGGGTTTCTTTATCGGTGATTAATTCTTCGTTATTTTTAATTTCATTTTCCAGTGTAGCTACGCTATTTAGAGATTTTGGAGTACCGCCACTTACATTGCTATTCATCCAGTTTTGAGGATTGTTACTATCTAACTGGGGATTAATTCTTTCCATGGTTTGCTTTGTCTCATTATCGCCAGCAAACCATTTTTGGGGAGTAAAGCAATCAACAGAATCAATGATATTCCCTCGGCTGTCTTTAAGAATTATTTCCTGGCCATCATTTACGAGCTTCCCCTCGAGATTTGAATAATTGAGATCGTAGTTCGGGGAAATTTTTTCTGAAGAGACAACTAAGAAATAATCATTTGGCTGCATATTGCCCTTCAAGGGGAGTTGCCAATCAAGGTCTTGCCGATAAAGTTCGATTTTCCAGCTATCCAAAGAAATAGATTGGGAAGTATTATTGTAAAGTTCAAACCATTCATACCTCCACCAGTTTTTTGATTCTACGTTATTTATTTTTGTCCCCATCCAGGCGATTTCATTTATTGCTACCGGAGAAAGAGACCCAGCTGAAACATTATTGGCAACAAAAATCGCGGATAAAAAAAGAAACACTCCCATGGGCCAAGGTATTGACAAATTTTTCATAATATACTATAATATGCTTATAAGCAATAACCCCAAAACTGGGGGTCGGGAGTTTTTCTTAGTTGGACGGTTTGGCTATGGCGAAACCGTTCCTCGGAAAAATTCTAAACTTCGCGTTCTTAAACCTAAGTTGGCCCCCAGTTTTGGGGTTATTTAATTTTATTCTCCGGTTACTCTTTCTACTTCTTCAAGGGTAGTAATTCCTTTTAAAACCTTTACCAACCCATCTTGTTTTATCGTGATCATACCTTTTTTTATCGCCATTTCCTTTAAAGAAGTAATCGACGGGTTGCTTAAAATAAATTTTTTTATTTCATTATCAAATAAAAAAGCTTCGAAAACTCCTGTTCGACCACGATAACCAGTAAAATTACAATATTTACAGCCCTTAGCCTTTGGAATTTTCAGTCCCATTGTTAATTTGGGGATTTTTATTTTTTTAGGAAATCCTTTTAATTCCTTCTTCATTTTTGATAAATCTTCCGGCGTTATTTTTTTGGGTATACCACATTTCTCGCATATTTTCCTTACCAATCTTTGGGCTACGGCCATGTTTACGGCTGGGGCTATATTTATAGGGTTAGCCCCTAAACTGACTAATCTCGCTATCGTGCCAGCCGCGTCATTTGTATGAAGGGTAGTAAAAACCAAGTGGCCGGTTAGGGCGGCTTGCAGAGCGATTTGGACAGTTTCTAAGTCTCTAATCTCTCCAACCAAAATTACATCGGGATCCTGCCTCATAATTGATTTTAGGCCGGAGGCGAAATCATAGCCCTTTTCGGGGAAAACTTGCGTTTGGGAAATTCCCTCCAAGTGATATTCAATCGGGTCTTCAATAGTAATAATTTTTATTTCGGGCTTGGCAATTTTCTCTAAAAAGGCATAAAGAGTAGTTGTTTTTCCTGATCCTGTTGGTCCAGTAATAATAATCATGCCATTGGGTTTTTTTATTTCTTTTTCTACGATGGCTAATAGATCCTCCCTTAGTCCTAAAACCCCAACATTTATTAAATTTTTTGAACTCAAGATTCTTAGTACGACAGATTCACCATATTCAGCGGGGAGGGAAGAGGCTCTTACCTCAATTACCCCTGAATCAATTATCGACAACCTTCTCGTTTCATTTAGGATATTGTTAGATTTACTATCGTTACTAACAATAGAAAATCGGCCATCTTGGGGCCGATCGGTAACATTTAATCTAATCCCCGACAACAATTTGATTCTCGAAAGAAGAGTTTGGTATATTTTTTGATCAATCAATATTACATCCTGCAAAAGACCATCGATTCTGATTCTTATTTTAGCTCTTTCTTTCTCAGGCTCTATATGGATATCAGAAGCTTCAAGAATAACTGCGCCGCCCAAAATAACTTCTAAAATAATACTTACCTCATTTCTCAGGCGTTTTTCAATTCCTTCCTTAAAATCAGAAATACTTTTTATTTCTTTTTGAAAACTACTCAGTGTGGCAGGAGGAATCATTATTTCCCCAGTAATCTTTTTTGAAATTTCCGGCATAAAGTTATAAAATTAAAATAGATTACTTCAAATTAGCTCACGCTTATAAAAAAGTCAATGATTTTAAAATATATAACCAATAGCTCATCCCAGACAAAAAAAATAGGAGAGTTTTTCGCAAAAAAAATTATTAAAACAAATCCCTTAAGGTCCGCGATTCTGATCGGCTTGAAGGGAGATTTGGGTGGCGGAAAAACAACTTTTTTACAAGGATTTGCCAAGGGTTTAGGGGTAAAAGAAAAAATTACAAGCCCCACTTTTGTAATAATGAAAAAATATAGAATTGAGAATTCTAAGTTGAAAATTGCAAACTTTTTTCACCTCGATTGTTACCGTATTCAAAAACCAAGGGAAATATTAAACATCGGTTTTAGAAAGATCATTTCTAATAAAAAAAACATCATCGCAGTTGAATGGGCTGAGCGGATAAAAAAACTGATTTCTCCAAAAAACGTTTGGATAACTTTTAAGCTCGTCAATAAAAAGAAAAGAGAAATTAAAATAAAAATATGACAGGTTTTGAAAAGCGCCTAATTATTATCGATAGTAACTCCGTTATTCACCGAGCCTTTCATGCTTTACCGAAATTAACAACAAAAAGAGGGGAAGTGGTTAATGCCGTCTATGGTTTTTTATTAGTTTTTTTAAGAATTATAAAGGAATTTCAACCAGAATGCATTGTTGCTTGTTTTGATACACCTGGTCCGACATTGCGCCATAAAAAATTTAAAGAATATAAGGCAAAAAGACCGCCCCTTGCAGAAGAATTAAAACAACAAATCCCAAAGGTTAAAGAGGTTTTAAGGGCTTTTAATGTTCCGATTTTTGAAAAAGAAGGGTTCGAGGCGGATGATCTAATTGGGACGATTTCCGGTAAAGCGCCAACGATTAAAAAAATTATTATAAGCGGAGACCTTGATAATCTGCAACTAGTTGACGATAATACTAAGGTTTACCTCTTAAGAAAAGGGGTGAAGGATATATTATTGTATGATGAAAATTTAGTGAAAGAGAGGTTTCGTGGATTATATCCAAGGCAAATTGTTGACTTTAAAGCTTTGAGGGGGGATCCTTCGGATAACATCCCCGGAGTGTCTGGTATCGGAGAAAAAACAGCGATTGACCTTTTAAAGAGGTTCGATAATATCGAGAAACTTTATAATGAATTAGAAAAAATTAAAAATTTTTCTCCAAAATTAAGAGAAATTATTTTAAAACAAAAAGAAAAAGCTTTTTTAAGCAAAGACTTGGCCGAAATTAAAAAAGATGTCCCTATCATTTTTGGTCCTAAGGAATGCAAATGGGAGGGTTATAACAAAAGAAAGGTAGTTAAAATTTTTGAGGATTTTGAATTTTATAGTTTGATAAGGAGATTACCGGATTATTCGAAAAACGACTTGTCTCGAAATAATTTGAAATTATGCTAAAATAATAAAATAGACCCTGCATTCAAGATGAGTCGGATAAATAAAAAATAATAAACCATAGGCTAATAAATTAAAGCAAATTTCATTCGCCTCAATTATTAATTTCTGGCTTTTAATTATATGCCCGATAATTTAAACCAAAATAATCAACCCGTAGGAGAGGAAGAAAAAATAGTTTGGGAAGAAGACGGGATAATAAGAACAGGTTGTGTCGCCGCTTTCGGTGAAGAAAAAATAAAAGAGTTCACAAGCCAACTATTAAAAACCCTGGAAGCTGCGAGAGGAAAAGGGAAGTTGTTAGTTGATGCAACTGCAAGTGGCGGAAAAGCAACCACCTCACTTACGGGTAGAAAACTTTACATTGATTTCGGGAAACAAGCTAAAGCTGAAAAAGTGGCAATCTTCGGGATAAACACGCTCCAAAAAGTAGTGGCCTCATTTATAATGAAGGCAATAAATATAGGAACTGGTATTAAGAAAATAAAATTTTTTACAGAAAAAGAAGAAGCCGTTAAGTGGCTTAAAGAAGAATAATTATGGAGCTAAATGAGGAAAGTTTAAAAATTGATTGCGAAACTATTTCTGCTAAAATCCAGGAATTTATAAAGAATCAAGTAAAAAAACTAAAAAGAGATGGGGCAATTTTTGGCTTGAGCGGAGGGTTAGATTCTACAGTTGTAGCCTCTCTTTGCGTAAGGGCTTTAAGCAAAGAGAAAAATCTTGGCTTATTTATGCCAGAAAAAGAGGGTAATCCTCAGGCGCTCAAAGACGGAGAACTCGTTACAAAATGGCTTGGGATTAAGACAGAGACAGTAGATATAACCCCAGAACTTAAAGCAATGGGAGTATACAATTTCGCTTTTTCTAAAATTCCAACAAGAAAATTAAAAGAAAAGGCTACTCATATTTGGTACAAGCAATTTGAAAAAAAATACGGAGAAAACCCATTTTTTTATGGTTTAGAAGGGGTAAGCGACAAATTGATCGCAAAGGGAATTGCCCATTTTAAAGCAAAACACAGAATGAGAATGGTGCTCGTTTATTTTTATGGGGAGTCAAATAATCTCCTCGTCGTCGGAGCGGCGCACAAATCAGAAGATATGACCGGCCTATTTTCTAAATTCGGAATTGATAACAATGCAGATATAATGCCTATAGGTAATTTTTACAGAACTCAAATCATACAGTTAGCAGAGTATCTCGGGGTGCCCGAGAAAATTATAAGCAAACCATCGAGCCCCGACCTTATTCCCGGCGTAGAAGATAAATACGTATATCTTATAGGATTGCCGTCTGCTGAGGTTGACTTGGTTTTATTTGGACTAGAAAAAAATATGGACGTCGAAGAAATATCTGCGCAGACAAAGATCCCTCTTTCAAAGGTAAATTATATTAAAGACTTAGGGGAAAGGTCCTATCATATGCGACATCCTTCTATAACACCCGACTTATAAAGATTAATAATTTAAAATTAATTTTATGGTCAACATCAATAAAGGCAATATTTTAAAAGAAGATTCTGAAATAAAAGGAAGAGGCTTTACCGTTTTTTTGAATGACGACGGAATTTTACAGGTAGATATTAATGAAATGTTGGACGAAAGGGGAGTTGCAGAATTAGTAACTAACGCCATAGAGATTGCAAAAAAACTTTCTAATAATGCCAAAATTTTAGTTAATATGAATATGGCTCCCCATATTCCTTCGATAATGTTTAGAAAAGAGGTTATAAAAACCCTAAAGAACACGATTAAAGAGCTAACATTTGAAAGGGTAGCAGTATGTGGCGGAGGAACGATTCAGAAAATAGTAACGTCATTTATTATAACTGCAGCGAGATTAAAAAATATTAAATACTTTGTTAACGAAGAAGAAGCCGTTAAATGGCTTAAAGAAGAAGACAAAAAATAAAATATTAGTAAAATTGCATGGCGAGAATTACCGAGGAAAAAGAAAAAGCCCCTAAGGTTTATCAAAAAACCAAATCAAAGCCGGAGTTGCCGGAATTGATTTTAGAAGAATATAAAAAGAGGGTTCAAGAAAGAATTTCTCAATTAACCCCGATTCTGCAAAAAGTCGCCATGGGTGATTTTTCTGAGAATGTGGACATCCCGAAAGAAGAAGATGAGTTTACTGAACTCTTAGTGAGCTTGAATTTGATGATAGACGATTTAAAAGCCCTTACTAGCTTAGAAGAATATAAAAAACAAGTTGCTGAACGCCTGTCGAAATTAACCCCGATTCTGCAAAAAGTCGCCATGGGTGATTTTTCTGAAAACATAGTTGTTCCCGAGCAAGAAGATGAATTTACTGAACTTTTAGCCTCGCTTAATTTAATGGTAGATGATTTAAAGGAACTGACAGAGGCGCAAAAAAGAGCAAAAGAAGAAGTTGAAGAAAAGGTAATTGAGAGGACGAGAGATCTAAAGAGAAGAACGGACGAATTAGAAGATTCGAGAAGGGCCTTGATTAATATGATAGAAGATGTTGAAGAGTCCAGAAAGATAACCGAGGAGGAAAAAAATAAAACCTTAACGATTATAACCAATTTCTCTGACGGGCTTTTAGTGTTTGATTTAGATAATAAAATATCATTGATTAATCCGCAGGCAGAAAGCCTCCTGGATATAAAAAACAAAAATGTGGCGGGGAAATTAATGACCGAATTAGTTATTTATCCGACAATAAAACCGATAGTTGATTTACTTGGAGAAGAAATAAAAAAAGTTTTTAGAAAAGAGGTGGAAATAAAAAAGGAGTTGGTTTTGGAAATTACGACAATTCCAATGCTCCAAGAAGAAGAAAAGATTGGCACATTAGCAATTCTGCATGATATTACCCGAGAAAAGCTGATAGAGAAAATGAAAACTGAATTTGTTTCTTTATCTGCTCATCAACTTAGGACGCCTCTCTCGGCTATTAAATGGACCTTAAAAATGTTACTCGATGGAGATTTGGGAAAAATAACCGACGAGCAAAGAGGTTTCATTGAGAAGACCTATATTTCCAATGAAAGAATGATTAATTTGATTAATGATTTATTAAATGTCACTAGAATTGAAGAAGGAAAATATATTTATAAGTCCCAGCCGTCTCAACTCGAAAGCGTGGTGCAATTCGTAGCAAATTCTTACAAAGACGAATTTGGGAAAAAGAACCTTAAGTTTGAATTTAAAAAACCGGACGAGCAGCTGCCCCCCGTAAAAATAGATGTCGAAAAAATAAGGCTGGTAGTACAAAATTTCATTGAAAACGCCATTAGGTATACGCCGGCAGGGGGTGAGGTGACAATATCTATGAAATATGATAAAAATGAGATAGAGGTTTCTGTTAAGGATAATGGATTAGGGATTCCCATTGACCAACAAGAAAGGATTTTTACTAAGTTTTTTAGAGCCGCCAATGCAATGAAGATTGATACAGAGGGATCGGGATTAGGCCTTTTTATCGCAAAAAATATTGTTGAAGCTCATGGCGGAAGAATCTGGTTTGAGTCTAAGGAGGGCGAGGGGACAACTTTTTATTTTGCTCTCCCCGTAGTCTCTTCAAATGAGGAGCTTGCATAAATTTTTAGATAGTTATAAAATAATATAAGTATTATAATTATTGTTGATTATTAATAACTAGACAGAGTTTTTAATTAGCAAAAAATTATTATGAAAAAAATTTTATTAATTGAGGACGAGGAAATAATGATTGATCTTCTCCAAAAAAAGTTAATTGTGGAAGGCTATGAGGTGTCGACAGCAAGAGATGGAGAGGAGGGGCTAAAGATGGTTAAAAAATTAAAACCAGACCTTGTCTTACTTGATATTATTATGCCCAAAAAAGGAGGCTTCGAGGTTATGGATGAGATGAAAAAAGACCCCGAGCTTAAAAATATACCAATAATTGTTATTTCTAATTCTGGCCAGCCAGTGGAAATTGATCGAGCTCAGAAATTAGGGGCGATGGATTGGTTGATTAAAACCGAATTTGATCCGCAAGAGGTTATAGAAAAAGTAAAAAAACAAATAGGTAAATAATTTCACGAATAAAAATTATTTAAAAATTTTATGGCAAAAAAAATTTTGGTAGTTGAAGATGATAAATTTTTGAGAGAATTGATCATAAAAAAACTGTTAGGCGAGGGCTACGATGTTGTAGAGGCAGCTGACGGAGAAGAGGGTGTAAAAAAAATTCGGGAAGAAAAACCAGACTTAGTTTTGCTTGATTTGATTTTGCCAGGGATTGATGGCTTTGGAGTGCTATCCCAAATGAGAGAAGATCAGTCTGTGTCCTCAACCCCGGTAATTATTCTTTCGAACCTTGGTCAAAAAGATGACGTCGAAAGAGGGTTAAAGTTGGGCGCCGTTGATTATTTAATTAAAGCTCATTTTACGCCGGGAGAGATCATCGAAAAAATAAAAAATATTCTCAAATAAAATATGCCGGAATTACCAGAAGTTGAAACTGCAGTTTTGGATTTAAGAAGGAAGGTCCTCGGAAGGACCTTCCTTGATTTATGGGCCGATTTTAAAAAATTAATCAAAAAACCAAATAATTTCGAAAAATTTAAAAAGGATATTAAGGGCAAAAAAATTGAAAATATTAGAAGGAAAGGAAAAAATATTATTTTTGACCTCTCTGGGGATAAAATTTTATTGATTCATCAGAAATTAACGGGCCATTTGCTTTTGGGAAAGTGGGATTATAAAAATGGTAAATGGAAGTCAGAAATTGCCGGTCCCCTATCTACTGATCCAATAAATAAATTTCTGCATTTAATTTTCTTTTTAGATAAAGGACAACAGATGGCTTTATCAGATCTAAGAAAGTTTGCTAAAGTTGAATTATGGGATAAAAAAGAATTAGAAAATTCTGAAGATTTTAAGAAATTAGGGCCAGAACCTTTAGATAAAAAATTCACCCTTGATGATTTTAATAAAATAATTTTAGAGAAAAGAAAGGGTAAAATAAAAAAGATTTTAATGGATCAAGAGTTTATAGCCGGTATAGGCAATATATATTCAGATGAAATATTATGGGAAGCAAGAGTTAATTCTTTTAGAGATATCGCAACGCTATCCGAGAAAGAGATTAAAAATATTTATATAGCAATGAAAAAAATATTAGTAAAGGCGATTAATTTAAATGGGGATAGTATGAGCGATTATCGCCTAATAAATGGTGAGAAAGGGAATTATCAAAACGTCCAAAAAGTCTATCGTCAGGAGGGAAAGAGGTGCCCAAGAAATGATGGCGGAATAATTCAAAGGAAAAAAATTAACGGGAGATCGGCTCATTTTTGCCCAGTTTGTCAAAAATAGCGTTCTTAGTTATTTAAATATGATTATTTTTATTTATGGACCGGATAATTATAGATCTCAATTAAAATTAAGAGAAATAATTGAATATTATAAGAAATCTCATAAAAGCGGAGTAGATTTAAAAACTTTAGATTTGAAAGAAAAAGACCCCCAGTCCTTAAAAGAGGAGTTTTTTTCGGCTTCTATCTTTAAAGAAAAAAAGCTATTAATTTTAAAAAACACTTTTTTAAATAAAAAATTCAAAGATTATTTTCTAAAAAATTATAAGAGCTTCATTGACTTAAAAAACATTATTCTATTTTACGAAGAAGGAGATGTCCCTCAGAACGATAGTTTATTTAAATTTCTTAATAAATATGGAAAATCTCAAGAATTCAAAGTGCTTGGAGGGCAAATTCTTAAAAATTGGGTAAAAGAAGAATTTAATAAACATAATGTAGATACCGAGAAAGGGGTTATAGAAAAAATTATTGACTATGCAGGAGCAAATTCTTGGGTCCTATCTAATGAAATTAAAAAAATAGCAAGTTACGCTGGGGCCGGCGTATTAAAAAAAGATAATAAGAAAAATAGAAAAGAAATTAAAATTCAAGACGTTGAGCTTTTAGTTAAGCCAGTAATTGAGACTGATATTTTTAGAACAATTGATGCTATAGCTCAAAAGAATAAAAAACAAGCCCTTAAATTAATTCATCAACATTTAGAAAGGGGAGACTCCCCTTTCTACCTTTTGTCAATGATGATTTTCCAGTTCAGAAATTTAACCATAGTTAAAAATCTTATCGAAAAAAATAAACCCTATTATTCTATTCTGAAATTAAGTAAATTACACCCTTTTATAGTCAAAAAAAGTTATTTTCAATCCAGAGAGTTTACTTCCCAAGAATTAAAAAAAATCTACCAGAAAGTTTTTCAAGCAGATTTGGCAATAAAAAAAGGGAAAATTGAACCAGAAGCAGCTTTGGATAGTTTGATTCTTGAGCTTTGATCGTTACTTATTAATCTTTTTTACTATTCTTGATTTAATCCTCCTTGCTTTATTTTTTTTAATTAAGCCAGTCTTAGCTGCCTTATCTAATAATTTATAGATCTTGGGCAAAAGTTTTTTTACCTCTTCATTTTTTTTCTGAGAGATTAAACTTCCCACTTCTTTCAGGAGATTTTTTATCTCTCTTGTCTTTCTATTATTTTTGGTCGCCCTTTTTAGGCTTTTACGAAGGGTTTTTTTTGTTGATTTAGTAATTGGCATATTATTTCTAATTATTATTTTTTGTCTCTTTTAATTTTTCTTCCAGCTCTCTTATTTTATCTTTTAATTCTATCATTTTCAACTCTCTGCCTACGGTTAAATTGTGAAATCCTTCCAATTCATCAACTCTTTTTTGTAGCTCTTGTGTTCTTTCTTTAACCTGTTCCTCAAGATTGTTAGCTAACTCTTTTAACTCTTTTGTTCTTGCCTGAACTCTTACTTCTAAAACAGATTTAGCGCTCTCTATTTCCTTAGTTCTTTCTCGGACTTTGTTTTCAAGTTCCTTATTAAGTGATTCTAACTCCTTGGTTTGTTTTCGGAACATATTCCAGAAAGCTTCCAAGCGAGAATAAATAACAAGGTATAAAACAATAGATACTATTAAGGATAGAAGAATCGATCTAACTTGATAAGAATGATACAGTTCTTCTATTGGATAGGAGGAATAAGTGGGGTGAATACCAAAGTATTCCAAAGCGCCGAAAGCGGATAGAAGGGCGATATTAAAGAAAAGAAAGAAATAACTATAGTTTTTATTATTGAATACAGGATTGGAGGTTACTCCCATTAGCATAAAAGCTAAGGTCAAGATAAAAATAATTCCCCCGCCAACATAATAAGTTATTATTGGTACCCACAGAAAGAAGATAAAAAAGATCAATATAATTTCTATGGAGAATTCTGCGGCAAGAATTAGATAAATGGCTCTATAACTTAATGACTTCTCCAGTTTTTTTATAAGGTAGATAATAGGAAATATTAGCAAAGAAGCTCCTACTATAATCGCAGAAACTAAATAAAAATTAGAAAATGGGCGGAAGATAAATTTTGAAACAATCACAAATATTATAGCCACTGGGACCAAGGGTACCCGCATTCGCAAGAGGCTATTAACAATCGCCATAGCCCTTTCTTTTTTTTCTAATGCTCCATTTTTCATTATTTTTTCTGGATTATCCATTTTTTTATTATATCTTATAATTTCTCATTAGGCAATTTTTTAATTAAATCCCTAATTTCAGTCGCTCGTTCAAAATCCAGATTTTTTGCGGCCTCTTTCATCTCTTTTTCCAGAATATTTTTGTCGCGAATTACCCAAAACTCAGAGCTTATTTCCTTTCCTTTGGTTAAAAACGGCCAGTCTTTTATCTCCTTAATAATTTGTTTTGGGGTAATTTTGTGTTTCTTATTATATTCTTCTTGGATTTTTCTCCTTCTTTTTATTTCATTTATTGCTCTTTTCATTGAGCCGGTGATTTCATCCGCATACAGAATAACATGACCTTCTAAATGCCTAGCCGCCCGACCCATGGTTTGGATTAAAGTCGTTTCGGACCGCAAAACCCTTCTTTGTCAGCGTCCAAAATTGCTGCCAATGCTACTTCTGGTAAATCCAGCCCCTCTCTTAATAAATTTATTCCTACTAAAACATCATATTTCCCCTCTCTTAGTTCTTTTAGAATTTGAGGCCTTTCCAGAGTTTTTACTTCTGAATGAATCCATTGCGAAGATATTCCCTCCTCGGCTAAATAATCAGAAAGAGCTTCGGCTAACCTTTTCGTTAAAGTTAAGGCCAATGTTCTCTGTTTTTTCTTAATTCGCTTTTTTATTTCTTCAATTAAATCCTTAACCTGATTTTTAGTTGATCTAATTTCAATTGATGGTTCTAACAAACCCGTCGGTCTTATCAATTGCTCAACTAATAATTTTGATTTTTGATTTTTGATTTTTGATTTTTCTTCTTCTCCTGGCGTAGCCGAGACGTAAACTACCTGCCTTATTTTACTTTCAAACTCCCCAAAAGTTAAAGGCCTATTGTCAACTGCCGATGGCAATCGGAATCCGTATTCAATTAATGTTTTTTTTCGTACTCTGTCTTGATTTGCCATGGCATGTAACTGGGAAAGAGTTTGGTGCGATTCATCGATAAAAATCAAAAAATCTTTAGGGAAATAATCAATTAATGTAAAAGGAGGACTTCCCGGCCTTCTAAATTCTAAATGTCTTGAATAATTTTCAATACCGTGGCAATAACCTGTTTCCTTCATCATTTCTAAATCATAATTTGTTCTTTGCTCCAATCTCTGAGCTTCCAATAATTTCCCCTCTTTTTTAAGATTTTTTAATTGTTCCTGTAATTCTAATTTTATATTTTCGATTGCGATATCTAATTTATCTTGCGGGGTAACCCAAAAATGGGCAGGGAATAGTTTGTATTTTGTATTTAGTATTTTGTATCCGGTATTTAGCGAGGCGGCTGAAATAGAGATTTTATTAATTTCATCACCTAAAAATTCAACTCGTAAAATTTCTTTGCCAGTTACTAAATAAATTTCAATAATTTCGCCCCGTACGCGAAAAGTCCCTGGTTTAAAATCAGTATCGTTTCTTTGATATTGGAGAGAAATTAGGTGGCTTAGGATTTTTTCCTGTTGATTTTTTGACCACTTTTTATTTCAAAAGAAACCCGTTGGTAATCTTCTGGTGAACCGATATTGTAAATACAAGAAACCGAAGCCACAACAATAACATCCTTTCTGTTTAATAGGTCTTGAGTAGCGGCGTGTCTCATTCTATCAATTTCTTCATTAATTTTGGCATCTTTTTCAATATAAGTGTCAGTCTGGGGGATATAAGCCTCGGGTTGGTAATAATCGTAATAAGAAACGAAATAATGGGCAGCGTTTTTTGGGAAAAAATCCTTAAACTCTTGATATAGCTGGGCAGCCAAAGTTTTATTAGGAGAAATTATCAAAACCGGCTTTTGGATTTTTTCAATTACTTTTGCCATAGTGAAAGTTTTTCCGCTGCCCGTTACTCCTAAAAGAACTTGATGTTTTACACCAGCTCTTAAATTTTTTACCAATTTTTTAATAGCGCTTGGCTGGTCTCCCGTTGGTTTAAATTTTGATACCAATTTGAACATACACCCCGTAGTGAAATTTCGAATGAAAAATTATTTTAATTTTTCGACCGCCCCGTAGGGGTTCAAAATTCTACTACGGGGTAATTTAATTTTAACTTAAAATCGGTTTTTTCTGAAATCCTATGGAAAAGCTATTGACAAAATTTATTAATACAGTATCTTTAGGATAAAGGAATCTCAGGGTGAGTATTTTTTTGTGGCACCTTTAAAACAGTTTAGAAATAATCCAAGTTTTGAAAATACGCATTAGAGGAGGTGAAGAACTAAAAAATGTCTGGGAGCCTGTGTGGTTTGGCTAGCCAAGCTTGGCCTAGTTAAACCAAGCAAGTACTCCACATAAAGGCAAGGCGAGAAAGAGAAGAAGGGAGAAATGGGATGAGAAGAAGAACTTTGTCTCTACCGAGACTGCTAGTGCTGGCTTTGATCATAGCACTAGCTGTAATTCCTGGCCTGGCAGCTCTACCATTAGCTGCTGCTCACACAGGATTGGGACTATCGACAACGGCAACTACAATAGCGGCGCAAGCGGACCTTCCAGAGGTTTCTTTACCGGCAACCCGGCGGAAGAGAGTATCTCTACTACGCTTGGCTGGCAAGATGCGCACACAAATAGTTAACGTGACACACTGGCTGCATCTACACCTACACCTGCACGAACTGACCCGGTCAAGATGTGCTGGATTCGTCATGACGACGGTCTCGCGAGGTTATGCCACCAAGATTGTTTTGGCCATCCGTGACCGTGGCTCGACAGTACTGCCTACTGGCCATCTGTACGCTGAACGACTGTGCACCATGCGGCTGCAGCTGCACATCGACGTACATGCCCTACGGCGCCCCGGGGTGGCTAATCGTAACGGCATAACATCTGACTGCGGCTCGCACACCCTTGCTGGACGTTTCATTAGCTATATGCAACGCTTTGGGAGAGTGGCTGGCTGCATAATGCTACGCGGTTTGACCTTCACCGGCGCGATTCGTAACGGTTTCTGCCCGACTCAGGCACTCGACGTAACCTGATCCAAGGGTTGGGAAAAGGTTCATCCGCAGTGCTCGTACGGCGAGCTCGACGTACAAAATAACAAACTGGGATCATGCGTGATAGGGGGCGGAGATACGACCCTGTCGTACTTCGACCCCCTCTTTTTTTTGTTTTTAAATTTAGTTAATATAGAATATAAAATGAAAAGATTGCTTAAAAAATTTATCCCCACGTTTTTACTAAGCTGGTATCATTTTGGATTGGCATTTTTAGGTGCTTTAATTTATCGTTTTCCCTCCCGGAAATTGAAAGTAATTGGAGTCACGGGTACGAATGGAAAATCCACTGTTGTTGAATTTATAACAAAGATTTTTGAAGAGGCGGAAATTAATATTGCCTCACAATCTTCTATCAGATTTAAAATTAAAGACAAAGAATGGCCGAATACTTATAAAATGACAATGCCCGGCCGTTTTTTTATTCAAAAATTTCTAAGGCAGGCGGTTAATGCCAATTGCCAGTACGCGGTTTTGGAAGTGACATCCGAAGGCATAAAACAGCACCGCCATAGGTTTATTAATTTTGAAACAGCGGTTTTTACCAATTTAAGTCCGGAGCACATTGAAGCCCACGGCGGATTTGAGAATTACAAAAAAGCAAAGGGAGAGCTTTTTAAAACTACAAAAGGAATACACATTATTAATTTAGACGATAAAAACGCGGAATATTTTTTGCAGTTTCCGGCAAAAAAGAAAATTACTTATGGATTAGAGCAAGGAGATATTAATACTCAAAACACTCAATTTAAATTAAAGCTAACCGGTGGTTTTAATAATTACAACGCCTTAGCGGCAATTTGCGTCGGATTGGCTTACGGAATTGATTTGGAAATCTGTAAAAGAGCCGTGGAGAAAATAGAAGGAATTCCGGGGAGAATGGAATTGGTAGTTTCAGAGCCATTTAAGGTTTTTGTTGATTACGCTTTCACACCAAACGCTTTAGAAAAAGTTTATCAAACAGTTAAACCTCAAAGCAAAAAAATGGTTTGCGTATTGGGTGCATGCGGCGGCGGAAGGGACAAATGGAAAAGGCCGATTTTAGGCGAACTGGCAGTAAAATATTGCGATGAAATTATTGTTACTAATGAAGATCCTTATGATGAAAACCCAGAATGGATTATTGATGATATTATTAAGGGAACAGTTGGTAGGGGGAAAAAGATATTAGATCGTCGAGAGGCAATTGGTGAAGCCTTAAAATTAGCCGAAGAAGGTGATGGCGTGATAATAACTGGTAAGGGTTGCGAACCATGGATATGCGTAGCCGGTGGCAAGAAGATAGCTTGGGATGATAGGAATGTTGTCAGGGAGGAGTTTGATAAATTAAAAATATAAAGTAGAAGGCGGCATCGCCGAAATCGCTGAAAATTCAGTAGTGATTTTATTAAAGAAGTTTTACAATACGTAAGATAGAAAGTTAGCTATAAAGAAAATCGCCCATTACTGGGCAGTTTTTGTTTAAATCGTCGGCCAATCTATGTTGTTAGTATAACCTATCTTGTTGGACAACAAAATCGCCTTCCTGGCGATTTAGTTTACAGTTTACCCTGGCCACCAGATCCTCATATAATCAGTTACGTCGAGAAATGTTGACTTTATTAATAATCTATGTTAAAGTAATTATCCACAGGAGAGGCATTAGCAAGTAGGAAATAGTGGTATATAATAAGAATGAGATCCAGCTTGTGACAATTTCGTAACAAACTAAGACCCATTCTACCTCTCCAAGGGGATATCAAACATATGTCAAAATTAAGCCTAAATTTAGTCGAGAGAAGATTAAGTGTGATGGGTCTTACTGTTTTTACTATTGATGATTTTAGTAAAGTTTTTAAGATTAAACCATCTACTGCACGAGCTTTCTTATCACGTAATTCCAAAAAAGAAAGTTCTTATTTTTCAAAACTCAAAAGAGGTATCTATGCTTTTAATCTTAATTCCCCAACTAAGTTTGAAATTGCTAACAAATTATACAAGCCTTCTTATGTGTCTTTTGAAACGGCTTTGTCTTACTATGGTGTAATTCCCGAAATTGTTTATGAAATAACTTCTGCTACTACTAAACAGACAAAGGCATTCAATGTCCAAAACTCTATTTTTAATTACCTAAAAATTAAAAAAATACTTTTTTTTGGCTACCAGTCAAAGAGAATTCAAGGAAGAACAGTATTGATCGCCGATAAAGAAAAAGCATTATTGGACTATCTTTACCTTCTGTCGCTAAAAAAACGACCATTTAACGAAAGGATTGATTTGAAAAAAATAGACACACAGAAGCTAGGTTACTATGTTAGATATTATAAAGAAAATATTAAGAAGAACAAAGCGTTTATTAATTTAGTTAAAAAGATTTATAAACCATTATGATCACACGTCAATTTCTAACGCAGCTTGCTACAAAACATCAGACAATAGAACAGAATGTCGCAAGAGAGTATTGTCAGCATCTATTTTTATCGTATTTTTATAAAAAGGCGGGGTCGGAAAAGATCGTTTTTAAGGGGGGGACTGCTTTAAGAATAATTTTCGGTAGCCCAAGGTTCTCTGAAGATCTTGATTTCTCTACTATGGACGGAGGTATTATTACCTATCCGCAAATCAATCAGCTTGTAGATGAAACACTTGATGGTATTAGGGGAGAAGGAATCCAATGCGATAAAGAAATTAATCCTGGAACTCGGGGAGAAACAAGTGGTGGCTATTTCGCTATTATAAAGTTGAAAATGCTGGAATTTGATTCTGAAATACGATTGCAAATTTCTTTTCGTAATCCAGATCAAATAGAAACAAACACTACGCTAGTCCAGAATGATTTTACAGCTCCATATGTTATTACCCATTTGTCAGAAAAGATCTTGGTCGCCGAAAAAATCCAAGCCCTACTTGGACGCAAAAAGCCTCGTGATTTTTTTGACTTGTACTTTATATTAAGAAATCCCACTCTCGTCAAATATATACCTAGGGAAGCAGGGCTAAAGGAAGAAGTGTTAAATGCACTTGCGAAAACGGAAAATTTAGAGAGAGAGCTTAAAATTTTTCTACCCGTAAGCTTACAAAACACAATCTTAAAAGATTTTTCAGACCGTTTGAAACGGGAGATTGAGACATATTTATTGTAACGTTCTCGACGTAACTGATTATATGAGGATCTGGTGGCCAGGGTAAACTGTAAACTAAATCGCCAGGAAGGCGATTTTGTCGTCCAACAAGATAGGTTATACTAACAACATAGATTGGCCGACTTAAAAATCGCCAATCGGACGATTTTTTGGTAATATATTAAAGGTCTTTTTTATTATAATTAAAAGTTAAGATTCAGTTATGCAACAATTGCATCCTAGAGCGTTTTGGTTATTTTTCTTTCAGTTCCTTTCGGTTTTCGGTATTATCGGAATTATTCTTATTGTGTCTTTTATGCCAGCAATAATGGGAGCTCTTCTTTTGAGTAAAGGTTTAACTAATTTTGCTTGGGGCTGGTTAATTCTGGCCATTATCCTTTGGATTGTATTTTGTTATATCTGGGCTAAATTGTCCTATCGTTTCTGGCGCTATCAAATTGCCGAAGATGCGGTAAGAGTAGAAAAAGGAGTAATCTGGAAAAAATATATCTCTATTCCCTACGAAAGAATTCAGAACGTAGATATTTACAGAGGAATTTTAGCAAGAATTCTTGGACTTAGCGATCTTCAGATTCAAACAGCTGGTTATTCTGGCGGATATGGACGATACGGCAGAGGGGATAGCGAAGGAAGGCTTCCGGGTCTTGATGTAAAAGTAGCAGAGCAGTTAAGAGACGAATTAATTAAAAGAGCCAAAGGAACAAAACAAGGGCTATAAAAACATATTAAAATCAAAAAATCGCCAGCCGGGCGATTTTTTGATAGGATAAGTTATATGCCGAAATTTGAAATTTTGGAACATAAAGCGGATTTAAAAATCAGGGCTTTTGGGCAGACGAAAGAAAAGCTTTTTTTAAATATGCTTTTAGGGATGAATAGTGCCCTTCGGGCGCAAATTCAAGATCCAAAACCCGAAATAAAAGAAATAAAAGTTAAATCGCCTGATTTGTCCGCGCTTTTGGTGGATTTTTTGAGTGAAGTTTTATACCAAGCGCAGGTTAATAAAGAGGTTTACAATAATATAGATTTTAAAAAACTAACAGATACCGAACTAGAAGCCGAAATCTTTGGCCAAAAAGTTGAAAGATTTGGCGAAGATATCAAAGCCGTAACCTATCATAATTTAGAAGTTAACCAAAAAAAGGACGGAAGCTGGGAAGCGATAGTGCTTTTTGATGTCTAAGACATCGATACCTTACTTAAAAACGACCGCCCACGGGCGGTCGTTTTTGTGATTGAAATTATCGAAAAAATAAGATAAAATTGAAAAAGATACTTAAAAGGTCATAAATTATTAATTTAAATAAATATTTAAAAATATGCCAAAAATTTGGAGAAAAGCAATTGAAAATGAGCTAGATGAAAAAGACGTCGAACTTTTGAATATTCTAGCCGCCGAGAGAAAGTTTGAAGAAAGCGAAGTAAAAGATTTTTCAAAAAAGCTTAAAATTTCTACTCAAGAAGTTAAAAAAAGAATAGAAATCTTGAAGAAAAAGAAAATAATATTACAAGATAAAGTTTCAATTATTGATCCGATGAAAGTGTGGGATGGTTATTATATAGTGCTGATAAAATCAACAATTGTCCCGCCGATTATAAGTGAAAAAGTAGAGTTTCCCACTGGTTGGAGGATTGAGACTTATTTAGAAAGATTAAAAAGACGAGAAAAGCAAATGGGAATAAAAATGATTCGACAAGCTTATTGTCTTCAGGGAACAGAGTGGGACATTCTTCTACTCGTCAGCGCTCCTTCTCAGAATGATTTTATTGAATTTTTCGACGAATTAGCAAAAGAAGGATGGATAGCTAAGGGGTGGAGTTTTACCCCAATCGAATATGGAGAAAACTGGATTTTCGATCCGATAGAAATGCCATCGGTGAAATATTTCAAAGAAAGAGTAAAAAACATTCGAATAAAAAAATAAAATTATGCCTAGCGGATCATTTGTGTGGAAATTTAAATCCGTTCCTAAAATATATTGGGAAGAAGCTTCAAGGAAAAGCGCTTTGACTGATGAAAAAAACGTAATAAATTACATTAAAAATTCTGGAGAAATAAAAATAGTTTCGTTAGGAATAGGACCGGGCAGAGAACTAACATGGTTACGTAGATTAAAAAATGTAGGAGAAATAATTGGAATCGATTATTCTCAACCAATGCTTATTATCTGCAGAGAGGTTGCAGATTATCTAAAATTAAAAGTTGTTTTGATAAAAGACGACCTTCTCTATCTAAAAAAAGCTAAAAAAATAACAAAAAAAGAGAGTCTCCCGCTTTTTTATATTTGTTTAATTAATAGCCTTGGAAATTTTTTAGCCAAAAATAGAATAAAAGTACTTAAGATAGTAAAAGGAATCATGAAAAAAGGCGACAGATTAATTGTTTGTTTAGATAAGAGGCCGTGGGAAAGAAGGGGAAAAATTTTTAGAACCAGTTCTTACTTAAAAATAAAAAACAGAAAGAAAGAAGGAAGAATTCTTGGTGAAATTTTAGAGTATTCATCATTCGCGCTTTTTTGGGACCCAATATTAAAAAAACAATATAGTTTGCCGCGATTTTGGTATGACGAAAAGAATAATGATATTGTGGTTTACGCTGGAAAGAATAAAGTGTTTATTTCTCATCGTTTTGCAAAAGAAGAAATAGAAAAATTGTATAAAAAGGCGGGTTTAAAAATAGAGAAATTAATTGGAGGGAAAGCTATGTATACGGTGATATCCAAAATATGATTTCTAAAAAAGATTTTAGGGATTATTTATACCTTAATTTATGAAAAACAATTCTTCTGTAAAATACATTCAGACGGGACCGCCCTACGCGGTAATTAATATATCTAAATTAGGTTTAAGATATTTTCGGTTACTTATAAAAGCCACACCTTCCTCTAAAAATAGATTAATAAAAAATTTTTTTGGTCATCCAAATATAGGCTGGATTTTTTTAGCTAAGGGCTGGGGTAATATAATTATTGGTATATGGGCAAGTGATAATGATGAGATTAACGACATTAGTGCCTCTATTAGAGATCTTTTATCACCAAAAGATAAGATCGTTTATCAATCGGAACTAACGGCTCTCTATGGTTTTGAGACCTCAAGGCCTATAACTGGAAAGGGTAAGGCAATGAGAATTATAGATGCTGTTATTAAGCCCGTCGAATTAGACCAAATTTTAATAGATTATCTAAAAATATTAACTATTGATAGTTCTTTATCAAAAAATGATTATGCCAGTATTTTGGGAACAACCGTAAGTAAGATTAATAATTTAAATAAGAAATTGATTTCTTCTGGTGTTGTTGTTGGCTATCAAGAGCGCGTTAATTACTCTGACAAATATTATAAAGTATTTATTGATTCGGCAAACCGAACCAAAGGGATTAGTATGGATGATTTTATAAAAAGACTTTGGGATAATAAAAAATGTATTTATTTTGAAAAAGCAAATGGGAAATATGATATTGAATTTGAAATTATTCTAAAAAACAGTTCAATTTTAAAGCAAAAATATCTTAAAGGATTTTTTGATTACAAAATTATTGAGCTAAGGCATCTTTATACGAATCTTTATCCCTTGAGTAAGGTCGCAAATTTAAAAGAAATAAAAGATACCATACTTAGCCAAAATGATAAAATTATTGATTTGAGAAATTCTAAATTATGGTATCTAAATTATGAAGGCGTGGAGGCTTACTTAGATATTTATAAAAATAAAGAATACATGGAGCTGATGGAGAGGAGCGAGTTAGAGCTATTCGATAAAGTAGCTTCTTTCCTTAATAAGGAAAATCCAAAATACATTTATTATCTAATAGATTTAGGAAGCGGTGACGGCTTAAAGGGAGGGATATTTATTCAGAAAATCGGCGAATCGAGGATTAAAGCTTACTTTCCTGTTGATATGCAACCGATAGAATTGTCATATGTTTTAACGACCCATAAAAAAGCTAGCTATGCTACGCACCCTGTTCTATTAGATTTTGAAAAATTGAGTACTCGTTTTCCCTTAAAAGTTTTACCAAAAGAAAAACAAATATATGCTTTTTTCGGCGGAACTTATGGTAATTTTTCCTCCAATAAAATAAACTCATATCTAAAAGCAATTTATGACAATAGCTCGTCTATTCTTATAGTTTCTATGCCGTTAAGAGTGGCTGGGGGAGAAATCATAAAATCTTATGCATCTATCAACTACGAAAATATGGCTTTCGCTTCCTTAAAACACGTTGGATTTAAAAAAAGTGATTTTGAGATAAATAAAAAATACCCCAAATTAGTAGTTCAATTAAGTACAGAAAATGATCATGTTATTTCATCTTTTATATTAAAGAAAAATGTTAAACTTCTGGAAAGGGAGTTTAAAGTAGGCACTATTTTTAAAATGATAACATCATGGAAACCAACCCTTGAAGAATTTAAGTTTGCCCTAGAGAAAGATTTTAAAATAAAAAAGATTTTTAGCAATAAAAAATTTGCTATAGTTGTTTGTCAAAAGAGATAAATTTATGATTTCTAAAAGAGATTTTACAAAAATAACAGATTATCTTTGGGAAATACCCAAAAGTTTTCGGCAGGATATGCGGGTACCGGCGCGGATTTATGTTTCAGAAAATTTATATTATGAAATATATAAACCTTAAAATTCCCGAACACTCCTATTTTTTCGGTTTTGCGCAAACAGATGGAAGTTTAACCAAGTCTTCACGGAATCGAGGAAAATTACAAATTGAAATAAATAAAACAGATTTGCACATTTTAAAATCTTTTAAAAATTTATTCCCTAAAATTTATTGTTCAATTAGTGAAAGGATTCGAAGTACTAATTTTAAAAAGAATTACATAAGTTATGTGATAGCAATGTTCGATAAGAAATTTCGAGATGAAATTAATAAATTGGGAGTTCCTTACGGAAAGAAATCCGAAATTATTTCTCCTCCTACTGGTAATTTTTGCAAAAAAGATTACATTAGAGGCTTAATAGATGGCGACGGTAGCTTAGGGATAACAAAGAAGGGATTACCGTTTATTAGTATTTCCCTAAAAAGTGAAGAATTAAAGAATTATCTTTGCGAGACCATAGAGGGAATCACGGGGGAAAGAAAAAGATTAGCCAGAAACAAAAGAGATAGTATTTACAACATTATGGTTAATAGAGAAAAAGCTCAACAATTTATTAGATATTTGTACTATCCTGGCTGTTTAGCGTTAAATAGAAAATTAAAAAAAGCACAAGAAGCGTTAAGGTGGAAGAGACCAAAAACATTAAAGAGGACTTCTAAAAAATTTTGGGAGCCGATGGAAGACAAATACATTTTAAATCATTCTGTAAAAGAAAGCCGTAATTACCTTAAACGAACTGCGAGAAGTCTCAAAATGAGACTTTGGCGCCTTAAAAATCATAAAGCATCATACTTAAAAGCATGTTTAAGTCAAGCTGAAATCATATGATAAAAGATAATTTTATTAAAATAAACGATTGGCTATGGGAACTTCCTAAATCTTTTAGGGAAGACATGAGAGTTTCGGCAAGAGTTTACGCCTCAGAAAAATTGCTTAAAGAAACAGAAGATGAAGCTTTGTTTCAATTAGTTAACACAACTACTTTGCCAGGAATTGTAAATTATTCCATTGCTATGCCGGATATCCATTCTGGGTATGGCCCGCCAATCGGCGGGGTAGGGGCAATGAAGTTGCCAGACGGAGTTATTTCGCCTGGATTTGTGGGCTACGATGAAAATTGTGGTTGCCGAGTATTGCTTTCCGATTATTCGGATAAAGAGATCAAACCTTACTTAGATAAATTAGCCACTGAAATCCAAAAAGAAGTGCCTTCGGGTTTAGGAAAAGGACGACAAATAAAACTTTCTGTTGAACAAATTAATAAAATTTTAGAAGGTGGGATTCCTTATTTAGTGGGAAATGGGTACGGAGAAAAAGAAGATGTTGAGAATTGCGAAGAAAGAGGATGGATGGAGGAAGCAGATGCTTCTTGCGTTTCAGAACGAGCGAAAAATCGAGGGAGAGATCAAGTTGGAACTTTGGGTAGCGGTAATCATTTCTGTCAGCTTGACAGAGTTGAAGAGATTTTTGACGAGGAAGCCGCCAAAGTATTTGGTCTTTTTAAGGGTCAGGTTACGATAATGGTTCATACTGGATCACGGGGGCTCGGTCACCAAAATTGCACCGATTATTTAAGAATGGTTACGCCGATTTATCAGAAGTACGGGATAAAATTAATAGACAGAGAATTAGCTTGCGTTCCATTTAATTCAACCGAAGGGCAGAGATTTTTTAAAGCGATGTCCTCTGTTTGTAACTATGCTTGGTCGAATAGGCATATGATAACTTGTTATATCAGAAAAGCATGTAAATCGGTTTTGGGCGAAAAAACAAATTTAAAATTACTTTATGATGTTGCTCATAATATTGCTAAGGTCGAAGACCATGAGATAAACGGAGAAATAATAAAATTATTAGTTCATCGAAAGGGCGCGACGAGAGCTTTTCCGCCGGGGCACCCGGAAATCCCTGCCAAATACCAACAAACCGGACAGCCGGTTATTGTCCCTGGTTCAATGGGTGACGGCTCTTATATTTTAGCTGGTACTGAAAAATCAAAAGAGGCTTGGCATACGGTTTGCCACGGCGCTGGTAGGACAATGTCACGGCACGAAGCAACAAGGCGAATGTCTGGACAGGAGATAGTAAAAAGTTTAGAATCAAAAGGTATTCTTATAAAATGCTGGTCGCTTCAAGGTATTGCCGAAGAAGCGCCCATGGCTTATAAAAACATAGATGAGGTTGTTGATGTGGTTCATAATGTCGGGCTGTCAAAAAAAGTAGCAAAGCTCATGCCGTTGGCCGTTATAAAAGGAGAATAACAAAAATGCAAAACCAGAGCACAAAACAAAGTTTTATGCTCAGTCGAGCACATAGAATTATGCGCTCTGATTTAAATTACAAAACGAGAAATGAAAAAGAGACTGCCGAAATCAATAAGAAAATATATTCGTTTAGAAAAGGCGAGGATCCGTCGCCAGACTTTAGATTTAAATGAAAAAAATAAATTAATTAGCGAAATATACTCTAAATTCGCAAATGAGAAAGAAAATAAAAAGTAAAAAGTTTAAATCGCTAGTTAAAGAATATTTCGATGCTGTTATAAAAAGATTCCCAGAATATGGGAGTTTTTTGGGTTTGCAAAAATATGATGGCAAATGGTCAAAAGAAGATATAAAAACATATTTAGAAAACACCAAATTTTATAAGAGATATCTTAACAAGTTTATAAAAATAAATCTAAAAAGATTATCAGAAAAAGATAAACTAGATAAAGAAATAATTATTCAAAACCTCAAACTTATAATTTTTTACCTTGAGGAACTCCACCTCTGGGAATCCGATCCCGATATCGCCGAAGGAATAGGAGTAACACTCTTTTTATTATTAAATAGACAAGATATTTCTAATGACGAGAAGATCAAGAAGATAAATAAATATTTGAAGGGTGCCCCGCCTCTATTCGAACAAATTAAGACTAGAATTACAAAACCTTATAGACTTTGGGTTGAAATAGCTATAGATTCTTGTGAGGGACTCCTCTCCTTTCTAGAGAATCTCAAATTAATAAAAATTAGAAAAAGCTTTAAGAAAGAATTTTTACAGAATATTAAATTATCACTTAAGGCAGTCGAAGATTATAGATATTTTTTAAAAAAGGACATTTTGCTGATATCAATTAATAAGCATATTATTGGCGAGAATAAATTCAGGAGACTGATTAAACTTAGAGAATTGGGGTTAAATATAAAAGAAATGTTAGAAATTGGCGAAAGGGCCCTGAGTGTGAATAAAAAAGAATTAAAAGAAATTGCCAGAGAAATAAATCCAAGATTGACAGTAAAAGAAGTCGAGAAAAAAATTGAGAAAAAACATTCTGACAATTTTAAAGAAATTATAAAACAATATAGAAGAATTACCGCTAAGGCTAGAAATTTTATATTAACCCACAATTTAATTGAAATTCCAAAAGATGAAAAGATTATAATAAAAGAGACACCCTCTTTTTTAATTCACACTACCCCCTTCGCTGCTTATTTTTCCCCTCCTAAGTTTGTTAAGAAAAAGGTGGGGATATATATTATTACTCCAGCTAAGCAAAAAAGATTATTAGAGAGGCATAATTATACAAGTATTTTTAATACTTCAGTGCATGAAGCTTACCCTGGTCATCATCTTCAATTTGTTTTAGGATTTAAAAACCCTTCTTTAGTAAGAATTCTATCAGGAGCAACCGAGATGATTGAAGGTTGGGCGCATTATTGTGAAGAATATATGAGAGACGTTGGCTTTAACAACACAGCTGAGACAAGATTCGTCCAAACTCAAGATGAAATTTGGCGGGCGGCAAGAATAATAATTGACATCAATCTTCATTTTGGGAAAATGAGTTTCAATGAAGCTGTAAGATTTTTAATGAAAAAAGTAGGTATGGAAAAGGAAAATGCGATTGCTGAAGTTAAAAGATACACTAAAAGCCCAGGCTATCAGTTGAGTTATTTGATCGGAAAACATCTGATTAAAAGATTAAAAAGAGATATCCAAGAAAAAATGGGAGAAAAATACTCAGACAGATTTTTCCATGAAGTTATTTTAAATGCTGGCTCTGTTCCTATAAAATATCTAAAAGAAGAATTTAATTTAAAGATAAACAAGTAAAAATTATTATAAAATAAAAAACTGGCCCAAGGGTCAGTTTTTTGTTAGGATAAATTAAGTTGGGAGAATCCAAATAATAAAATTTATTTATGCCAGTAGATATAATAAACAAAAAAGAGGCAGAAAAGCTAATGGGAATACCCGGTAAGACAAGAGGAGAGTCTTTTCGAGGGATGATAGATTATATCCGAGAAAAAAGCGGAGAAGAAGATTTAAAACGCCTAGAAAAAGAATTAAATGATTTGGGTTATCCCCTAGACTTTAATAATATAGAGAAACTTGGTTGGTATCCAATTGGCTTGGGAGGAATATGTCTTACCATATTGAGAAGAATATTTAATTGGAAAGACGAAGACTTTATAGATATGGGAGATTCCATTCCAAAATTTTCTTTTATTACAAAAATTTCTATGGGATATCTAAGTTCCCCTCACTCGATTTTTAAAATAGCGCCGAAATATTGGAGAAAATATTTTACCGTGGGAGATATGGAGCTGGTAGAATGGAATGAAAAAGAAAAATATGGCATTCTCCGTTTAAGAAATTTTAAAGTCCAATCTGATCACTGTCTTTTTAATCTAGGTTTCCTTCGGCAGATGGGTAAACTTGCCGGCTTAAAAGAGGTAACCGTCCAAGAAACCAAATGTCCATTTAGAGGCGATTCTTATCACGAATTCATAATTAGGTGGTGATAAAATAATTTAATGAGAAAAGAAAAGGAAGAAAATACAATTCAATTATTAAAAGAGGATCTAAAGGATTTAGAACGCTTTATAGATGAGTTTTCTATATTTTTGCCATTAGCAGTTTGTACAGTTACGCCTTCGGGAATAATTACATACACCAATAGATCTTTTTTAAAATTAACTCAATATAAAGAAATAGAAATTGCTGGTAAAGAAATCGATATTTTATTTGAAGACAAGGAAGGGCTCGAAAAACTGAAGAAAGAGACTTTAGAAAAAAAACTGATTGAAGGAAGAGAGATGGTTTTAAGTTCTAAAGATGGTAAAAAAATTCCGGTTAGCGCTTATACTTCTTTAAGAGAAGGAGATAAGGGCGTTCCAGTAGGATATTTTTTAGCCTTTTTAGATATAACTGAGATAAAAAAACTTCAAGAAGGATTAGAGGATAAGGTTGAAGAGAGAACTAAAGAATTGCAAGAAAGGGTTAATGAATTAGAGAAAATCCATAAATTTACCGTGGGGAGGGAACTAAAATTAATTGAATTGAAAGAAGAAATAAAGAGACTAGAGGATGAATTAAAAAAAGACAACAAGGATATTAATTAAGGACAATATTTTTAAATAAAATATGCGTACGGGAATTGCTACAGTTCCATTGGATTATGGCCGTTGTCCTCGTTGGTTGTTTGAGAGGATGAAAAGACTAGGGAGAGGTATTTCAACGGCGGTCGTAGAAGAATTCGGTCCGGAGGAATTTTTGAAGCGTCTTTCTGATCCAATTTGGTTTCAAAGCTTAGGATGCGTTTTGGGATTCGACTGGAATTCATCGGGGCTCACAACCACGGTTTTGGGCGCTTTGAAAGTCGCTCTATTTGATGTTCAAGACAGGTTAGGAATTTATGTTTGCGGCGGCAAGGGAAAAACTTCAAGAAAAACTCCGGAAGAAATTAAAACTTACGGAATTTCGAGAGGATTCCAATTTGCCGATAAACTTATTTATTCGTCAAAAATGGCTGCAAAAGTTGATTCTGCTTTAATCCAGGGAGGCTATCAGATTTATCATCATAACTTTTTATTTACCAAAGATGGAAATTGGACAGTAATTCAGCAGGGGATGAATACGGAAAATAAAACTGCAAGAAGATATCACTGGTACTCGCCGTTCATTAAAGATATTACCGAAGAACCTCATTCGGGAATTATTTCTACAGCAAAAGGTAAACCCCTGAATTTAACCGCAAAAAAGAGTAAAGAGAATAAAGAAATTTCAACGAATTTAATAAAAGAAGAACCCAAAACTTTTTTAAAAGATATTAATTCAATTAATGAAAATTCAAGCTCCTTAATTAAGCAAAAGAGACTGCCGGGGTTTACCGAGATGGAACTGGAAGATATTGAATTTTTTTGGCACCCTGTTTTGAAAGAGAAGTTCAATTTAAAAAGGTTAAAAAAAGTGATTGAAAAAACCCATTTTTTACAGCCAAAAAATTTCGAAGAATTATTAGCTACCGAGGACGTTGGACCAAGAACGATTAGGGCATTGTCTCTGGTCGCGGAATTAGTTTATGGGGCCAAACCATCGTATAATGATCCTGCAAGATATTCCTTTGCCCACGGTGGTAAAGATGGTACGCCTTATTTTCCGAAAAAAGAAGAAATGGACGCAACTATCAGGGTCTTAGAAAGAGGAATTCAAAGGAGCCAAGTCTCAATCCAAGAGAAAATTGGAGCCAAAAAAAGATTAAATAATCTGAATAGTTATAATAAAATATGAAGAATTATTCTTCAAAAAGAGCAAAAAGAGGAAAGTTGGCTTATCGAACTCCAGAGAGATTTATTTACCGAAAATTTACCCAGGTTTTAAAATGCAAAACCAAGAAGAAATAAGGCAGGATAAACCAATTTTTAAAAATCCCTGGAAAATATTTTTTTGGGAAGCTTTTTTATTTTCATTAACGATGATTTTCGGAATTTTTACCGGTCTTAGATTGGGCGGCTTTTTTGCGATAAAAGAGGTGTTACCGCCAATTGAGATTTCTCCGCCTTCTCCAAATTTCCCCGACGTAAGACTTCCTTCCGCAGAGCCATCATTTTCCCTAATACAATTCCTCATTTATTTTTTAATTTCCATTGTTTTTATTCTGTTTGTAATTTTTATTATAAAATCAAAAAGAATTAAAAAAATAATATTCGAAATCATCTTTATTCTGGCAACTGGCATGGGTGGGCTACTTGCATTAGGCGTTTGGTATTGGAGTATAATAACCCTGGTCTTCATAGTTCTTTTAATCTTTATTTGGTTGAATACAAAATCAATTTTTGTTCATAACCTGCTTTTAATTCTGGGGATCATTGGGATGGGAAGCGCGGTGGGATTAAGAATGGAGCCTTGGACGGGTGTGATTATTTTAGTTATTTTTTCTGTTTACGATTATATCGCCGTATATCAAACAAAACATATGATAAAAATGGCGAAAGAAATGGCAGAGCAGGGTTCTATCTTGGCATTAATTATTCCTCAAAAGTTGTCCGATTTTAAAGCATCTTTAACGGAAGTTAAACCTGGAGGAAATTTCTTAATTTTAGGAGGAGGCGATATAGCTTTTCCTCTTCTATTTTCCGTTGCCCAAATCCCCCAAGGGATTATTAATTCTATAATCGTAGCTGTTTTTTCCTTGATAGGTCTTTTTGCGGGCTTTTTAATTTTTATTAAACAAAAAGAACGTCGACCAATTCCCGCTCTTCCTCCCATTGCTTTATTTTCAATAATTGGATTTTTAATTACTAAATTAATTTAATGAGAAAAAAAATAGAAATAAAAAAATTGGATCGAGAAATTAATAATTGCAGAAAATGTCCTCTTCGGAAAACCGCAAAAAAAGCAGTCCCGGGAGAAGGGCCAGCCAGCGCTAAAATTTTGCTTATCGGCGAAGCCCCGGGTCGAGAAGAAGATTTGACAGGACGGCCCTTTGTTGGTAGAGCAGGAAAGTTGCTTGATCAATTATTAAAAGAAGCTGGCATAAAAAGAGAAGAAATTTTTATTACCTCGGTTATAAAACACCGTCCGCCTAAAAATCGAAAGCCAGCAACAACAGAAATTAAATCCTGTTTACCGTATTTAGAAAGGCAGCTTAAAATAATTAACCCTCGGAAGATAATTTTATTGGGGGGAGTTGCTTTTAGCGTATTCTTTCCTAAAGAAAAATTAAAAGATTCAAAAGGTAGGTTAATAAAAAAATACGGTAAAGAATTTTTTATCGTTTACCATCCCGCTGCGGGATTGCGTTCCACGAGAACCAAAAAAATTTTAGAAAAAGATTTTAAGAAAATTAGGGAAAGTTTAAAGAGATGAATTTTGAAAATCCCCCTTTTTATGTTATTTGTGATAATATCAGGAGTTTAGAGAATATAGGATCTATTTTCAGAACATCAGATGCTTTAGGGATAAAAAAGATTTTTCTTTGCGGAATTTGCGGTAAGCCGCCGCATAATAAAATTTCCAAGAGCGCGTTGGGGGCGGAAAATTGGGTGGAGTGGGAATATTGCAAATCTGCGTGGAAGGCAGTAGAAAGATTAAAAAACGAAGGATTTTTTGTGGTAGCCTTAGAACAGACAAAAAACAGCATTGCTTTATCAAATTTTAAGCCAAAATTCCCATTAGTTTTAGTGATAGGGAACGAAATAAAAGGAGTTTCTCCCTCTGTCCTAAAAAGAGCGGATAAAATAATTTCTTTACCAATGCTCGGGAAAAAAGAATCCCTGAATGTAGCCGTAGTTCTTGGGATAGCGGTTTATGAGATAAATAGAAGATTGTTTAGCAAAAAATAATAAGTAAATTGAAAAATAAAAGAAATGGGAATTTCAGAAAATTCTGAAACAAAAGAAAGCGATATTTATTTAGTGGCGGAAAAGAATTGACAAAATAAAAGATTTAAGATATAATTGCAAATAGAAGGCGCTAACTCTTATCTTCAAGAATAATCTATGGAGGGAGAGCAATGGAGGATCAGGATACTACTGGAATTAAGGTAGATGAGGTTGTCAGGGTCTCCGTTCCCGATGGACAGGAACGGAGAGTGAATAAAATTGTTATTTCTGATTTTGGAGGTGCTCGTCAATTTACTTTTTTAGTTGTAAATGGGAAACCCATAAAAAGTACAACTATAATAAGGTCCTGCGTGTTTGATCCTCGAGATTTAGTACCAAGCCCGGGAATAATGAAGGTTATCTATGGAATTTTGGGAGACGAGAGAAAGTGCAAAGAGCCCCCTAAATAAATAATCGGGCTCTTTTCTTTCCACTATTTTTAGTATAATTAAAATATAAAAATAAAAAAAGTTATTAATTTTTTGCCCCTATAGCTTAATGGATAAAGCGCGACCCTCCGGAGGTTGAAATCTCCGTTCGACTCGGAGTAGGGGCACATATACTCTTGACAAGTTTTTTAAAATCACTAAACTTCTTAATTGAGGGGGTGAGAGCTTTGTGCTCGAAAGGACAGATAGTTTTTTGATGCAGGAGACTTAAAGCAATTGCCCGATATGTCCGTATCGGATTTGAATAAAAGCCAAATGCGCCAAGAGCTATTCCCCCCTCATTAAAGAAGAGGATTGAGATAATCTTCTTTTTTAATTTAAGAAAATATGATAAATTATACATATGAGATATAAAATTGTAGTTTCCGGCGCAGCTAAAGTGGATCATTGTTGTAAAGATATTAAAAAGATAGCAAGAGAATTGGGGCGCGAAATCGCCCGTCAAAAATGCATTTTAGTTACTGGAGCAACTACCGGCGTGCCTTATTTTGCCGCATTGGGCTATAAAGAAATAGACGGCTTTTCTATTGGTTTTTCCCCCGCTACTTCAGAAGGGGCGCATTTAAAAACTTATAAACTCCCCATCGATCCTTTCGACTTAATGATATACACCGGAGCTGATTATGTGGGAAGAGATATTATTATGACAAAATCAGCTGACGGAGTGATTATCGTTTGTGGCAGAATGGGCACTTTGCATGAATTTGCTACTGCTTTTGAAACCAAAAAACCGATAGGCGTTTTAGAGGGGAGCGGCGGAACAGCAGATAAAATAAAATTAATAGCAACCGGTCCTTACCGAGGGGTAAAAAAAATCATTTACGATAGGAACCCCAAAAAATTAGTTAAAAGACTAATTCAATCCATAGAAAAAGAAAAGAAGAATAATCCACATTTATTAACTTCCAACAAAAGGTCGAAAGGTTTTAAATAAATATAACAAAAAAATAATAATATGGCTGAGGAAAATACAGAAGGAAAATTAATTGGTAAAATCACTCATTATTTCAGTAATATAGGGGTGGCCGTTATAGAATTAGAAGACTCTTTAAAGACTGGTGATACTATCAGGATTATCGGGGGTGAAACCGATTTTAATCAAAGCGTTGGTTCAATGCAAATTGAGCATAAACAAATAGATAAGGCAAAAGCAGGAGATTCCATTGGGTTAAAATTAGATCAAAAGGTTCACGAGGGTTATAAGGTATACAAACTGTAAAAATAGTTTTTTAATTTTTTAAATTATGTATTTTGAAATTTTTTGCCAACTACTTTTGGCTACCTTTTTAGGTGCAATAATTGGCTTTGAGAGAGAAGCAAGAAAAAAAGAGGCTGGACTTCGAACATATAGTTTGGTATCTTTAGGAACCTGCCTTTTTACTATTATTTCTTTTAATTTAATAAATTCTTTTGTGGGAAGAACTGGTATTACTTATGATCCGGCGAGTATAATTCAAGCAATGGCTATTGGAATCGGTTTTCTCGGAGCAGGAGTAATTTTCCGCCAGTCAGAAGGGATTGTGGGCTTGACTACCGCCGCGGGCTTATGGGCCACAGCCGCTATTGGGATAGCTGTCGGAGCAAAATTTTATTTCTTATCTGTACTAGGAACATTTTTTGCTCTTTTAATATTGGTTGGTTTTGGTTTGATTGAAGAAAAAATCTTTGATAAAAGAACCCAAAGAAATTAACCATATTTTAATGAGATGAATAAAGGCGCAAGAACTCATGTTTTAATTTCCGGTAGGGCTCAAGGAGTATTTTTTAGAGAAAATACCCAGCGTAAAGCAAAAAAATTAAGAATAACTGGTTGGATTAAAAATTTATCAGATGGTCGAGTAGAAGCGGTTTTCGAAGGAGATAAAAAACCCGTTGAAAAAATTATTAATTGGGCTAAAAGAGGACCAATTTTAGCGAAAGTTGAAAGTATTGACATAGAATGGCAGGAATATAAGAATGAATTTTCAGATTTCGAAATAAGATACGAGATATAAGGTTAAATTTAATACTTTATCAAATAGCATGAAGATTATATCAAAATTTTATTCGGTCATCATTTACATTCTTAAAAGAATCCTTGTTTTAACTGAGTTTTTTTTATTCTTAAGGTTAATCCTTAAATTTTTAGGGGCAAACCCTACGACTCTTGTTGTAGAGCTTATTTATAAATACAGTGCTATTCTTGTTTCACCATTTACATATATTTTCCCTAATTTTTGCTGGCGGGGGTACGTAATTGAAATCGCCACAGCATCAGCAATGATAGGGTATGCCCTTATTATTTTTATTATATTTTATCTATTAAAAATATTTTCTAAAGATTAAATTAATTTATTATGAGTAAAATAGATTGGTTAGTGGTAATAATTTTAGTTGCCTCAGTTGTTTGGTATTTTACAAGTCACACAATGCCGAGCATTTTTTAGTAGAGAAACTTCTGATCCTGAAAAGAAGTATCGGTCGATGACAAATTAGGCCGTGCTTTTAATTTTGAAAATTGATAAAATAAAATAATAAAAATTTGAAAATGTTTTTAAAACTACCGCTGGACAAAAAAAGCATTTTTTGGACGAAACATTCTAAATCAAAGATGCGACAGTATCGATTTTCAGAAAAGCGCGTATTAAATATTCTGCGAAAGCCAGACAGAAAAGAAGAGGGAATTGCTCCTGGAACGATAGCTAATATGCAAATTACGGGAACAAAAAAACATCCAACCGAAGCGTGGGTGATGTATTTTATATTAAAAAAGCCCAAAGGTATTAAAATTATTAGTACGTGGAGATATCCTGGACGAACTCCGGCTGGAGAAAGGCCGATTATACCAGACGATATTCTTAGGGATTTAGAAAATATTATTAAAGAATGATATAATTTAAAAATATGAATATTATAGTAAAAATATTTGGATGGATTTTATTATTAGCAGGAATCGCATTAATATTTTGGGCCCTTTATTCTTCCTATAATATTTTTAACGCTAAAGCTGAGATTCCTACCATTTTTAAGGTTGAAATTCCCCGAACATCTTCCCCATCTAATTCAGCTAATTCTTCTGATATTCAAGCTACAATAAATAATATGATCGGGGAGCAAATAAAAGGATTAATTCCTACAGATATCGTGCCGAAAATATTAAATTTGGTTATTTGGTCAATATTCGCAGGAATTCTAATTTTCGGCGGGACCCAAATTTCAAGTATAGGAATTAAACTGATAAAATAAAAATGAACTCGATTAATTACGGGTTTTCTTTAAAACGGCTAATGGTCGCTTTAATTTTTTATTAAATGCTATAAAATATAAATATAAATTTATGAAATTTATAGCTGATTTCCACTTACATTCAAAATACTCAAGAGCTACAAGTAGGGATATGGACTTGGAGAATCTTGATAAATGGGCAAAGATTAAGGGGATTAAAGTTTTGGGAACCGCTGATTTTACCCATCCAGAATGGTTTAAAAATTTAAGAGAGAAACTGGAACCAGCAGAGCCGGGGATTTTTAGGTTAAAGAATAATAAATCTGAGACTCGCTTTATTTTTACTACCGAAATTAGTTGTATTTATACAAAAAATGGAAAAGTAAGGAAAATCCACGTTATTTTATTTGCGCCATCTTTCGAGGTAGTAGAAAAAATTAATGCCCACTTGGGTTTAGTCGGTAATTTAAAGGCAGATGGAAGGCCTATTTTAGGGTTGGATGTAAGGGAATTAGCTCGGATAGTCTTAAATATTTCTCAGGACTGCCTAATTATTCCTGCCCATGCTTGGACCCCTTGGTTTTCAATATTTGGTTCAAAGTCAGGGTTTGACTCAATCGAGGAGTGCTTTGGAGATTATTCAAAATATATTTTCGCTTTAGAAACCGGTCTTTCTTCAGATCCCGCTATGAATTGGCGATTATCAAGTCTTGATAAAATTTCATTAATCTCAAACAGCGATTCGCATTCTCCTTATAAAATTGGCAGGGAGGCAAATGTTTTTGATATAGAAATAAGCTATAAAACAATTGCCGATGCTATAAAATTAAAAGATCCCCAAAAATTTCTCTATACTATTGAGTTTTTTCCTGAAGAGGGAAAATATCATTATGATGGTCATAGATTATGCGGAGTTAGTTTATCTCCCAAAGAATCAAAAAAATATAATAATATCTGCCCCAATTGTGGGAAGCCTTTAACTATCGGTGTGCTAAATAGGGTAGATAATTTAGCTGATAGACCCGAAGGCTTTAAACCCGAGAGAGTGATACCTTTTAAGAGCCTGGTTTCTTTAGATGAGATAATTGCAGAGAGTTTGGGCATAAGCACAAAAACCAAGCAAGGGGATTTAGAATATGAAAATTTAATTAAAAAATTTGGAACTGAATTTAATATTTTGCTTGATGCTTCTCGTGAAGATTTAGAGAAAGTAACTTTGCCAGAAATTGCGGAGGGTATAGTAAGGGTCAGAGAGGGAAAAATTTTTGTTGAGCCAGGATATGACGGCGTTTACGGAAAAATTAGAATCTTTTTAAAAGGCGAACAAAAAAACTTATCAAAACAAGGAATACTATTCTAAAAAATAAATAAATTTATGATTGAAGAATATAATTTTGGCGTAATAACTATTGATGACAGAAGCTATAATGAAGATGTTGAAGTCCGATGGACGGGAGAGGTTTTAAAATGGCAGAGGGAAAAAAACCATATAATTGATGTTGAAGATATAGAGAGAGCTGTTGAGCATAATCCCGACACTATTGTAATCGGGACTGGAGAATCTGGGATGGCAGAAGTTACTGATGAAGTTCAAGATCTTTTAAATGAAAAAGGAATTAAGCTTATAGTTGACATGACCGAACAGGCAACAAAAACTTTTAATGTTATAAACGAAGAATCTAAAGAAGAAGAAGGAAAACAGGATAGGGTAATTGGTCTTTTTCACTTGACCTGTTGATAAATCGATGATTTTTTATAAAAAATTAAAAGAAAGTTTATCTCCCGCGATTTTAATTATATTTTTTTCCGCAATTATTGTCGGATTTTTTTTAATTTTTGAAGAGTGGAAGACCGAAAAAGAAATTAAAATAATTTCTGAAAATTTAGAGATTAATAAAAATTATATAGTTTTAATATCTGTTGGAGATATTATGTTAGACAGGGGAGTGGAATATGCTGTTAAGCAATACGGTAATAATGATTGGGAATTTCCCTTTTTGAAAATAGCCAGCTATCTTAAAAAATCCGACATTCTAATCGGTAATTTAGAAAGTCCGATTTCCGACAAAGGAGAAAAGGTTGGTAGCATTTATTCTTTCAGGGCAAATCCTTCGGCTATCGAAGGTTTGTTATTTGTCGGATTTGATGTTTTGTCGATAGCTAATAACCATATTTTCGATTATGGCAGAGAGGCGATGGAAGATAGTTTCAATAGATTAAAATCTTCTGGTATAGAATATATGGGGGGAGGTTTTAATGGAAAAGAAGCTCATTCGCCCGTAGTAAAAAATATAAAGGGGGTAAAAATTGCCTTTTTAGCTTATAACAATGTGGGCTCGAAATATTGGTCTGCCGCGGAAGATAAATCAGGGATTAATTGGTTAGACGAGGAAAAACTTGTAAAAGATATAAAGACGGCCAAAGAAATAGCTGATTTGGTAATAGTTTCAATGCATTTTGGCGATGAATATCAATCTCAGTCAAATAATGGACAAGAAAAATTCGCCCATCTCGCTATCGATTCGGGGACTGATTTAGTAGTCGGTCATCATCCTCATGTAGTACAAGAAATAGAAAAATATAAAGGAGGCTACATTGCTTATTCTTTGGGGAACTTTATTTTTGATCAAGATTTTTCCCAAGAGACAATGCGGGGATTATTACTAAAAGTTTTGATTGAAAATGGAAAAATAATGAAAGTAATCCCCATTGAAATTAAAATCAATAAATATTTCCAGCCGGAGTTAAAAAATCAATAAATAAATAATGTCCAATTATTATTTTTTTGATAGCCAGCTAATTAAATTATCTGTAATTTTAAATTCCCCATCTAAGAATTTTTCAATTACCCAAATATTAGTTTTACAGTGATTAGTAACTTCCGAGACCGTGACCTGCGATTTTCCATTAGCTAAAGCTAAATAGGGCAAAATTTGGTCAGCCGAATGTCTATCCAAACAGGCTTCGGATTTTTGCTCTCTTATTAATTCCATGGCAGCTTCTTTTCCTACATCTTCAGCCCTTTTTCCAAGCCGTCCTAAATTATCAGCTCCAATTACAGTATTTTCGAACTCCGCAATCAAACAGATTTGGCTGCCAGGGTTTTGAGTTTGATAATATTCAACAATCTCTTTAACTGGCAGATTTAATTTACCGAGAATTTCTCTCGCTCCAGCAATTTGCCTTTCGGAAACTTTTTTGTCCTTTAAAAATTCTGAAGAACCGGAAATTATTTCAATTTTTTTAAGAGAGCCTTTTTTAATTAGATATATATTTTTTAATTTAGAGGGGTAAATAATGACTTCTGTTTTGGCCCCACCCTCCGGGTAATACCCGCGTTTTATAATATTAATATCCACTTTACCCCCCATTTTTTCTAAAATTTTGAGAAAAACTTGAGAAAAATAATCAATAGTTGGAGAGAAAAAAGTATCAGTCGCTCCGCCATCAAAAGTAATTTTTATTTTTTGATTAGCGCTTAAAGAAAGAGGAATTAAAGTTTGCAAAATTAAGGTAATGCTTCCAGCTGTTTCGATTTTTATATAAAGGTCTTGATTTTTTAATTCTCCGGGATAAAATTTTATTTCTTCTGAACCAAGATAATCACCATCCAGTTTTCCACCACAAAGTTTGGATAAGCTCTGGATACTTAAAAGATGCTGGGGCATTAATCCAGGTTTCTCCCTCCCCTTTCTAATATTAAAGATTCGACAAGGTTTTTTGGTTATTGCCGATAAAAAACAAGCCGTTCTTAATGTCTGACCGCCGCCTTCGCCAAAAGACCCGTCAATTTCAATAAAATTATTAGGCATAATAAAGGATGATTTATTTTACCACATGTTTGACATTTCCCAAATAAGTTTTATATTATTTATACCCCTTGACAAACCAGTCTGGTTTAATAAAATAAAGTGTACAAGATAGGAATAGGAATTAATCACAGCAATTCCCAATGATAGCGATAAATAATAAAATTATTAATATTACCCCCTCTTCTTTTAGATATACTTGCGTTGTTGTCGCTTTGTCTTTGATTAAAATTAATTTCTGAGGGGATAGGTTAAATTATATAACAATATAAAACACCGAATCCCCTTCTCAAAGGGGATTTTTAAGAATAATTATGGTAGAAAGAAAAAATTTTTATCTAACTGAAGAAGGATTAGAAAGAATAAAAAAAGAATACAAAGATTTAAAACAGATTAAATCTTCAAAAACCGGAGGAGAAGTTCCGCGGATTTTGCATTCAGAAGATTTAAATCCGGAATATTTATCCTTTCAAGAAGACTTAAATTTTTTAGAAGTCAGAATAATGGAGTTAGAGAATATTTTAAATAACGCCGAATTAATTACCTCTCCGCCAAAAGATAAGCAGAATGTTATAGGTTTAGGAGCGACGGTTTCGGCTGAAATTGATGGTCAAACTGATGAATTTACAATTATCGGGACTTTAGAGGCTAACCCGGCTCTTGGTAGAATTTCAAACGAGTCACCCGTTGGCCAAGCTCTTTTAGGGCATCGAACAGGAGAAGAAGTTATTGTCTCCTCACCGATAAAGACAATTTACAAAATTAAAAAAATAAGATATTCATCTTCATAACTTAGCTTTTAACTTATTAATAAGATGTGTTAAAATTAAGCCAGGTAAAATCTGGTTTAATTTTATTTTTTATGAAGGAAATCCTTAATTTTTTAATAAAAGCGGGAAAATTAAAAGAAATGCCCCGGAGAGGTTGGATATTGAGAGGGGTGAAAGAGCCGGAAACAATTGCGGCTCATACTTTCCGGATGGCCATAATGGCTTGGGTTTTATGTTGCTATAAAAAACTCAACTTAAATAAGATTATAAAAATGGCCTTGATTCACGATCTTTGCGAGGTTTATGCTGGAGATACAACCCCTTATGATAAAATTCTTCCTAAGAATAAAAAGAAATTAAAAGAAATAATACCAAAATGGCCGAGATTTTTAAAAGAAGAAAAAGAAAATATTTTTCAAGAGAAACACGAAAAAGAAGGCAAAGCATTAAAGAAAATTACATCGGAACTCCCTACGGCCCTTAGAAAAGAAATAAGAAATCTTTGGTTTGACTATGAAAATGGTTTAACTCATGAAGGGAAATTTGTTCGTCAGTTAGATAGAGTAGAAAGCTTGCTACAGGCTTTAGAGTATTTTAAAAAAAATAAATATTTTTCGACAGAAACCTTTTGGATTCAAACAGAGGAATTAGTTGACGACCCGTTATTGCTCAAATTTATAAAAACCTTAGAAAGAAGTTTTTACCGTAAATGAAAAAGATAAAATACTTTATTATAACTTTAATTTTCTTAGGAAGTTTATTTTTTCTCCTCGGCCCCGAGGTTTTACCGGAGAATCAGCAATTTGATGATTCTCTAAACGCAGCCTCAAAGAACGACGTGGTTATTATTTTTAATTCCGGCGGATGGGGAAATACTTCCCCGGAAGAAGCAAAAGATTTTGCCCCTATTATTGAAGGAATACAGAAAAATCTTAATGACTGGGGCTATAAATCAGTGGTGATACCGTATACAAGGACAAAAGAAGGTTTTTTGGGCGAGATTACTGGCATAAAAGAAATATTCCAATCATTTCCGAACCAAGCTCAGAGATTATCAGAAGATATCAATAAATTTTTAGCTGAAAATCCTGGCAAAAAATTAATCATAGCAGGGTTGTCAAATGGCGCTGTTTTTACTAATGAGACCGCAAAAAGAATTTCGCAAAAAGGGGAAAAGCAAATATATGCGATTGAAATTGGTTCTCCGTTTTGGGAAAGGCCCCTTAATTCTGAGAATATCCTTTATTTGAATAATAAAGGAAAAGATCCTTTATCTGTGGGAGAGATGAAGACCCTAATCTTGAATTTATTTAAAGCGTCATTCAAATGGATTTCAGCTAAAATTTCAGGCAAAGAGCTTGCTTTCTCAGGGGCGTTATACCTTCCAGGCCATGAATATTCTTGGCCGGAAGTAAAATCAGATGTAATTTCTTTTTTGGGAAATAAACTGAAATAAAAATATTACTTATTTTACACGTTCATTTTAAAGCCCCGCGAAGCGGGGCTTTGGAAATTTCACCTCTTTTAGATATAATGAGATTATGAAGCAAAAAATAAAAATTACCCCGAAAATGACAATCGGTGAGGTCTTAAAAAGATATCCTAAAACCACTTTTGTTTTTATTGATTATGGACTTCACTGTATTAGTTGTCCTCTTGCTCAGAATGATCCCATTAAAGAGGCGGTTAAAATTCATCACCTTGATTTAAAAAAACTTCTTAAGGATTTAAATAAGGTAGCAAAGAAACCCTAATTTCTTATGAAAAAAATCATTTTTTTTCTGGCGCTTCTTCTAATCGGCATTGTGCTTTTTTATTGGGTTATCAAAAATATTGGTTGGCAAGAAATAAGAAAAGCTTTTACAGTCCTTACTTGTTGGCAAGGAGTAGGAATTTTTGGGTTAACGCTCCTTGCTGCTTTAGTAGGAACATGGAAATGGAAAGAATTACTAAGAGCCGAGGATGTCAGAATTTCTTTCACTACCCTAATTAGATATTATTTGGGAAGCCTTACGATTACGTTCTTTTTTCCCCAAATAATACTTGGAGGAGAAGTTTTTCGAGGATATCTATTAAGAGAAAAAAGTTCTGTGCCCGGCATAAAAGGAATAGCATCGGCCTTGACCGACCGGGTTTTAGAAACAACCATTTTTTTAATTGTAATTTTTATTGGTGTTTTTTACCTTTTCCTTAGAATAGGTTTTCATCCCACAAAAATGACAATAATTTTCGGGGCAATATTTTTATTTTTCGTTCTCATAACCATCCTTTTTTACTTTAAAGGTTTTAAAAGAGAAAGTTTAGTAAGATTTATTACCGGTGGTAAATCGAGCCAGCTATTAACAATTGAAAAAGAAATGTTCGCTTTTTTAAAACCCCAAAAATTAGTGATGGCAAAAATTTTTGGACTTAATATCTTAAAAGTTTCAATCATGCTTTTAAGAAGCTGGTTTTTAATGGGTTTTTTGGAAAAGAATATTGGAATTATGCCGGCTACTACCATTTTAGGTTTTTCTTATGTGGCGTTCTTAATTCCTATCCCAGCAGCTATAGGCTCTCATGAAGCGGCGCAAGTATTTGTTTTTAATTCCCTGGGTTTAGGAGCCGGAGCCGCTCCAGTTTTTACTATGGTTATTAGGGCAGTAGAATTTATCACTGCTTTAATAGGAGCCGTAATTCTTTTTCGTTTAGGTATATCATTGGTAAAAAATACTTTGTCTCAAGGAATAGACAATTTTGTCAACCATTATGACGTTTAATATAAAAACAAAAGGATTAGATGATATTATTGATATTACCTCACGAGTAGAAGATGAGGTTATAAAATCAAAAATTGAAGACGGGATTTGTTTAATATCGTCACCGGGTTCAACGGTCGGTATAACCACTATTGAAAACGAACAGAATCTTTTATCTGATTTTAAAGAATTTTTAGGGAAGATTGCCCCTTTAAGTAAAGAATACCACCACGATCATGATTGGGGAGAGAAAAATGCGCCATCTCACATAAAATCAGCGTTAATTAAGCCATTTTTAACAGTCCCTATTGAAAATGGAAAATTAATTTTAGGAACCTGGCAGCAGATTGTTTTAATTGATTTTGATACAAGACCTCGGGAAAGAAAAATTATAATAAAAATAATATCTTCAAAATGAATGTTAATTGATATAAACAGAGTTATTAAAATTTTAATTACCTCCGATTTCTTCTTGCAGGCTGGGTGGGGGCTGAGCGGGCCAATTTTTGCCCTATTTTTAACTAACCAAATAGGAGTTTCTTTAAATACTGAAGACAAAATAAGAATGGTAGGTTTGGTTGCCGCCACTTACTGGATTATAAAATCAGTTGTTCAACCGTTTATCGCCCATCGATTGGATAAAAACCATGGCGAGAAAGATGACTACTGGTTTTTAGTTGTAGGGATGTATATTGCTAATTTAATACCTTTAGGTTATATTTTTTCTACCCAGCCATGGCATATTTTTACATTAGAGTTCATTAGGGGCTTAGCGATGGCCTGTGTGGTCCCGACATGGTCAGCCATTTTTACAAGACATATAAATAAAGGAAGAGAGGCTTTTTCTTGGAGCTTGGAAAGCACAGGTATTGGGTTTGCCGCCGGCTTCGCCGGCGCTTTCGGTGGCATTATCGCCAGTACACTGGGTTTCAAAGCGGTTTTCGTTCTCGTAAGCCTCTTTGGCTTAATAGCTTCTTCGACCTTACTTTTAATCCGTAATCAAATTTTTTTCAAAGATCATTTTACTCCGCGATTGCCACCAAGCGAAAAACCTTTTTAAAAAAATGGAAAACCAAGATATAGCCAAGATATTCTATGAAATCGCTAATTATCTAGAAATGGAGAGAATGCCTTTTAAACCCATAGCTTATCAGAAGGCGGCTTTAACATTAGAAACACTTGAAGGAAACATTGAAGACGTTTTTAAAAGAGGCGGAAGGAAGGCTTTATTAGAGATTCCAGGAATAGGAGAAAGTATAGCTGATAAAATTGAAGAATATTTAAAGACAGGGAAAATAAAATATTACGAGAGCTTAAAAAAGAAAACGCCAGTCAATATGGAAGAATTGGTTTCTGTTGAGGGATTAGGTCCTAAAAAAGTAAAAGTTCTTTATCAAAAATTAGAAATTAGAAATTTAAAAAATTTAGAAAAAGCTGCCAAATCCCATAAAATCGCACCATTGTTTGGTTTTGGTGAAAAAACTGAAAAAAATATTTTAGAAGGGATTGAATTTTTAAAAAGATCGAAAGGAAGATTCTTATTGGGAGAAATTTTACCAAAGACAAGGGAGGTTTACGAAAAATTAAAAAAACTAAAAGAGGTTGAAAGAATAGATGTCGGTGGCTCCATTAGAAGGATGAAGGAGACCATTGGTGATGTCGATTTCTTGGTAATTTCGAAGAATCCAAAGAAAGTTATGGATTTTTTTGTTTCTTTGCCGGGAATAATTAAAATTTGGGGCAAGGGCGGAACCAAGGCATCAGTCAGAACGAAGGATGGCTTTGACATGGACATTAGAGTGTTGCCAAAGAGATCTTATGGTGCGGCTTTGCAATATTTTACCGGTTCAAAAGAGCATAATATCGTCACTAGAAAGATTGCTATGGAAAAAGGTTTAAAACTTTCTGAGTATGGTCTTTTCCGCGGTTCAAAAATTATTGCCAGCGAAAGCGAAGAAGAAATTTATAAAATTTTAGGGATGGATTGGATGCCGCCCGAAATTAGAGAAAACCAGGGTGAAATTGAAGCAGCTCTGGCGCATAAATTGCCCAAAATAATTGGTTATAGCGACATTAAAGGCGATCTACATTGTCATTGCAATTGGGACGGTGGTGCAAATTCAATTGAGGAACTTGTTGAGGTAGCCAGAGAAATGAGCTATCAGTATTTGGGGATTTCAGACCATACAAAATTTTTGAGGATAGAGCACGGATTAGATGAAAAAAAATTAGCCCAGAGAAATAAAAAAATCGATAAATTAGATACCAAACTTAGAAATTTCAGGGTGTTAAAAGGAGCAGAGGTTAATATTTTAAATGATGGCTTGGTTGATATTAAAGATGAAGCGTTAAAGGAGCTGGATTTTGTCATCGCCGGTATTCATTCAAGTTTTAAGATGGAAAAAAATAAAATGACAGAAAGAATTATTCGGGCGATGAAAAATCCAAATATTGATATTATTTCTCATCCAACAGGGAGACTTATTAAGAGGAGAGATGAGTATCAAATTGATTTTGATAGAATCTTGAGAGCGGCGAAGGAAACTGGGACGGTTTTAGAGATTAATTCCTATCCCGAGAGATTAGATTTAAAAGACCAAAATATCCGGAGAGCAAAAGAGGCAGGGGTGAAAATGGTGATTTGTACAGACAGTCATTATAGAAATCAACTACATCTTATTGAGTATGGAATCGCCCAGGCTCGCAGAGGATGGGCCGAAAAAGAAGATATCATAAATTGCTGGCCATTAGAAAAAATGTTAAATTTATTTTTAAATAAAGGAAAAAAATAACTATGGGAAATAAAAAAATAAAATACACCTTAATTGCTGTTTTAATTATTATTATTGCAGGGATTATAATTTGGCGGCAGAATAAACAAAAAGAAGAATTTAGCGTGATACCGACGTCGACACCCACGCTAACGCCATCGCCGACACCCGATGAGATTGCTAATTGGGGCACCTATCAGAATGGGGAATATGGGTTTGAAATTAAATATCCCAGCGATTTTGAAAAAGCAGTATGGGAGAATTTCGAATTCTCAAACATATCAGGAGATTTTAAAGGTTTTTTATTGGTTCAACTTAAAATTCCGAGCTCTTTTTTGGAATCGAAATTTTATTTTCCTGATATTCGTATTGAGGTTGACGATAAAAATGTTTGCGATAAATTAGACCAATTTCCTGAAGTGAACGAAGACCTTACCACAAAAGAACCTTTAACGATAGGCAATATTACATTTGCAAAAAGAGAGAAAGAAAATACTAATCCTGGTGTTTCTTACGATAAAATAATTTACTACACAATAAACAACAATAAATGTTATTCAATTACTCTCTTCAATATTATTTCTACTTCCAGTATAGAGTCTCTTGGCAATCAAGACGAAATTATTAAAGAAAAAAATAAGATTTTAGGAGATAAGAAAAAATTAATTTCATTTTTGGAACAAAAAATATTGACCACATTTAAATTTTTAGAATAAAAAAAGCCCTCGTTACTACGGGGGCTTTCAAATTATTCGATAGCGATATAATATCAAAATAATAATATGACAATTATTAGAAAAGCAAAAATTAGCGACGCGCAGAAAATAAATAAAATAATCCAACCAAATGCCGAGAGGGGGATTATGCTGTTTAGGCCAATCTACCAAATTTACGGAGACATCAGGGATTATTTTGTGGCCGAAATTAATAAAAAAATCGTTGGTTGTTGCGCTTTACATATCATAGGTAAAGAATATAACCCCGGGAATAAAGAAGCAGTTATGGCCGAAATAAGATCCCTCGCCGTTTCGGAGGGACATCAAGGGAAAGGTATCGGGACTAAACTTATAAAAGAAAGTATTTCAGAGGCAAAGAAAATGGGGATAAACAAAATATTTGTCTTAACCGTTAAAGAAAATTTGGATTTTTTGAAGAGGTTTGGTTTCCAAGAATACAGAATGGTAAAATTGCCACAGAAAGTATGGCAAGAGTGCGTAAACTGTCCGAGATTTCCCTCTAACTGCAACGAGCTTTTATTAATTATAAATATTTAATTACACTATGCCAGTTGAAAAATCAGCGGGAGCGATAATTTTTAGAAAAGAAGATAATGATATTTATTATCTTCTTTTACATTATCCAAGTGGTTCCCGGACCAAAAAAGACTATTGGGACCTACCGAAAGGGCATGTTGAAAAAGGAGAAAAATTAGAAGATACAGTAAGAAGAGAAGTAGAAGAGGAAACTGGTCTAAAAAACGTCAATTTTATCGACGGCTTTAAAGAAACGATTAAATATTTTTTTAAATGGGAAGGGAAAAATATTTTGAAATTTGTTACTTTTTACTTGGTTAAAACAGAAGTTAAGGAAGTAAAAATTTCTTCTGAACACCTTAATTATCAATGGCTTAGTTATGAAGACGCCATAAAACAACTCGAGTTTAAAAATGCCAAAGAAATTCTCAAAAAAGCCAACGATTTCCTTTCAAGAAAAGGTTTTTGATATCGTTAAGAAAATTCCGAAAGGAAAAGTTCTAACTTATAAAAAAGTAGCAAAACTATCTGGAAAACCTAAGGCTTGGCGGGCAGTGGGAAATATTTTAAACAAAAACAGGAATTCTCAAATTCCCTGTCATCGCGTAATAAGGTCAGATGGAAAGATCGGCGGTTATAACCGTGGTGCAAAAAGAAAGATTATTTTGTTAAGAGAAGAAGGCATAAATATAAAAAAAGGATAATTGCTTTTGCTTTTAAGATTAGTAAATGCTAAAATTAAATAATAAGCAATAGCAACTTTTCAAATTAATATATGAAGGAGGTATAAATTGGGAGACAAGTCGAAGTTTAAGGCTTGTAAGAATTGCGGTCTTTTCTGTTCTCCAGAGGTCTCCGAATGTCTTAAGTGCAAAACAAAACAGTTTAGGCCCTTGACCGAGGAGGAAGCGAAAGATTCTAATATAAGAACATATTGCTATCAAATACATCCAGACGATCCAACTTCAATCAAACTAGCGCAAGGTAATATTTTCTTGTGATTAACAAAAAACCCGCCCAACTATAATTTTCTTCGGCGGGTTTCCTTGCATATATTTTTATAATTTTATTTTCTCAACTATTTTTTCAAAAATTTCCGGATTATTTTGAGCAAGTTGGGACAGGACTTTTCTATCAAGCTCAATTTTATTCCTCTTTAAACCGGCAATAAATCGAGAGTAATTTAAACCATTTTGTCGGCAGGCAGCACTAATTTGGATATTCCATAATTTTCTAAATTCTCTCTTTTTCTTTTTTCTATCGCGGAAAGAATGCGTCCACGCGTGATATAGTGCCTCTTTGGCTGCCCTGTATTTTGCTTTTCTTCCCCAATGAAAACCTTTGGCATATTTTAATAAATGCTTTCTTTTTTTGCGGGCTGCTTTTCCTCGTTTGACTCGTGACATATTATTTTAGCGTAAAAGTCTTTTAATTTTTTTAGCTTCAAATCTTGAGACTTTAACCCATTTTCTACTTTTTCTTATTCTTCCCCCGGATTTTTTTGACCGATAATGATTAAGACCGGTAGCTCTTCTTAAGATTTTACCGGTTTTTGTGATTTTAAAACGTTTTAATATAGATTTTCTTGTTTTCATGACTTTGAAATTATCATTGTTAACCCCCTGGACTCTTTTTTTAGTTCTCGTTCAATTTTTATTGGGATTAATTTATTTAAAATCTCTAAAAATTGGCCGATCTTCCCTTTGGCGAAATCCGATAATCCCTTCTCTCTGCCTCTTAAAATCATTTCTATTCTTATTTTGTTTCCTTTATCTAAGAATTTTTTAGCTTGTTGGGCTCTTATTTCCAAATCGTGCTGAGATATACCGAAGCTTAATCTAATACCTTTTACTTCGCCACCTTTTTGCTTTAACGATTTTTCCCTCTTTTTGAGCTGATAAAGATATTTCCCATAATCTATTATTTTGCAGACAGGCGGTTCGACTTTTTCAGTAACCTGAATCAAGTCTAAATTTCGTTCCGAAGCTAACCGTAAAGCTTCCTGTATTATCATAACTCCCAGCTGATTTCCAGTCTCATCAATTACCCTAACTTCTCGAGCCCGTATTTGATTATTAATTAATGGTTTTTTAATCAGAATATTTCTGTGGAGGTGGTGGGATCGAACCCGCGTCCAAAAATTATTACCGACGATATTTCTACAAACATATCCCAATTTGGAAAAAATAGAAAGTTTAAATTGGGCAAAACTTTTCTATTTTATAGTCTATTTGAGTTTTGACAGCTCCTTAGACTAAAAAGAACCATCTATCTCGATATTTTGACACCCACTTTACCTATCGAGATTCAGCAAAGCAGATGTGCTTTAAGCGTAGGCTAAAGCAGGAGTTTTGAATAAATTAGCGTTTATTCAGTTGGCAGCAGTTTAACGAGTTGACTACCATACTCGGTTTGCGTATCGCGGCTCAATCTTTGTCGAAACTCGCACCCCCAATTTAACTGTTTTCTTTTAGGGTTCTTTCTATTTCTCTTTCAATGTCGCGTTTTTTAATCAACTCCCTTTTATTAAATACTTTTTTTCCCTTACCAATGCCAAATTCTAATTTTATTTTACCGTTTTTAGTATATACTCTTAACGGTATTAAAGTCAAGCCTTTTTGTTTAGACTTACCAATTAAATATTTCATTTCAGACTTATTTAAGAGAAGCTTCCTTGATCTCTCTGGATTGTAATCGGGGGAGATGTTTTTCGGTTGATAAGGGGGAATTTTAGCGCCAATCCAATAAAATTCTTCATTCTTTGTGACAATATAAGACCCTGCTAAGTTTACCCCTCTTGTTTTAAGCGATTTCACCTCTTGCCCGATTAAAGATAAACCAGCCTCGAAATTCTCTAAGATTTCGTAATTAAAATATGCTTTTTTATTTTCAGCAATGATTTTCATACTTTCATTTTAGCAGAAAATAGGATAAACTAAAAAAAGAAAGTTATGCTTCAAATAAAACCATTTAGGCAAAGAATAGGATTTTGCGGACCTGTTTCTCTAAAATTAATTTTAGAGTATTTCGGCATTGAAAAAACAGAAAAAGAAATGGCTAAATTATGTGGCTATAAAAAACTCAAAGGCGTTGGAGCAAAAAATATATTAAAGGCGGCTAAAAAATTGGGGCTAAAAGGTTTTATTAAGGATTTCTCAGGGATTAAGGATGTTAGGAGGTACGTCATTAAAAAAAAGATACCCGTCATTGTAGATTGGTTTTCTGCCGACGAAGGGCATTATTCTGTCGTGGTAGACATTGATAGAGAAAACATTTACTTACAAGATCCGGAATTGGGGCATCCTCGAGCGATGAGGATTAACGATTTTAAGCGAGTTTGGTTTGATTTTCCAGGTGATTTTCTAAGGTCAAAAAACGATATCGTGGTTAGAAGATTAATTGTTTTATATAAATGATAAGAAAGGAAATTACTAATTTAGTAGAAAAATCAATAAAAACACTTCAAAAAGAGGGCGTTTTTTTGGCATTTAATATCCCATCAATAAAAATAGAAAAACCAGAAGATAAAATGTACGGCGATTACGCGACCAATGTTGCAATGGTCATTGCCAAATTTGTAAAGAAAAATCCAATGGAAATAGCCGATGCGATAAAATCAAAAATTAAAAATAAAAAATCAAACCCCTTCGATGAGATTAAAATTGTGAAGCCAGGATTTATTAACTTCTTTGTTTTAAAAGAGTATTTACAAAAACAAATTAAAGATATTTTAATAGAAAAAGATAACTTCGGGAGGTCAAGATTGGGAAAGGGTAAAAAAACAAATATAGAATTTATTTCCGCGAACCCCACCGGTCCTTTGCACATCGGAAACGGGAGGGGGGCGTTTTTCGGTGATACGCTCGCTAATATTTTAGAGGCAGCAGATTATAAAGTTTTTAGGGAATATTATATTAATGACGCCAGAAACAACAACCAAATCCAAGAATTGGGAAAAACTGCGCTAGGACAGGGAAAGAGTTATTTAACTCCTTATTTAAAAAAATTAATTTTAAAATTAAAACCGCATTTAAAAAAAATCAGGTCGGTGACTGATGCCGGTTATTTTTTGTCTCAGAACGTGTTTAGAGATATTAAAAAGTTTTGCCAGGAAAAATTAAAAATATGGTTTGATTATTGGATTTCAGAACAAATTCTTTATCGTCAAGACAGGATAAAAACAATGTATAACGATTTAAAAGATAAGAACTTAGTTTACGGGAAAGAAAACGCTTACTGGTTAAATCTTAAAAAATTTAATCAGAAGGACGAAGTTTTGGTAAAAGAAAACGGCCAATCAACTTATTTTTTGGCCGATATGGCTTATCATAAATTTAAAATTGGGAGAGGGTTCAAAAAAATTATTGATATTTGGGGAGCAGACCACCAAGGCCATATACCTCGGATGAGGGCAGCCATGGAAATTTTGAGTTACAAAGGCGACTTCGATATCTTAATTACGCAAATAGTTAGCTTGAAGGGGAAGAAAATGTCAAAAAGGAAGGGAAAAATTATTACCTTAGAATGGCTGATAGATAAAGTTGGTTTGGATGCATCAAGATTTTTTTATTTAATGAAATCTTTAGATACGCAGATGGAATTTGATTTAGAATTAGCCAAACAGCAATCAAAAAAGAACCCCGTTTATTACGTGCAATACGCCCATGCCAGAATTTGCAGTATTTTGAGAAAGGTAAAAAGCTACAAGCTACAAGCTACAAGCTACAAGCTATTAAATCATCCCAGCGAGTTAGAACTTATTAAACAACTAATTAGATTTCCAGAAATTATTGAAGATACGGCGAAAGATTACCAAGTGCAAAGAATCCCCCAGTATGCTATAGATTTAGCCACTTCTTTTCATCAATTTTACAGGGACTGCAGAGTAATATCGGAGAATAAAGAATTAACACAGGTTCGTTTGGTTTTAATTTTAGTCACCAAAATTGTCCTGGAAAACACTCTTAATTTAATGGGGATTTCCGCGCCAGAGAAAATGTAAAATTAATATTATGCCCCGTAGTAGAATTTCTAACCTCTGCGGGGCGGTCGAAAAATTAAAAGAATTTTTCATTAGAAATTTCACTACGGGGAATGGAAATAAATTTGCCCAAAACCGAAGAGGAACTTTTGAAATTCTGGAAAGAGAATCAGATTTTTGAAAAAAGCTTGGAAAAAACCAAAAATAAGCCCAGATTTGTGTTTTTTGAGGGGCCGCCTTTTGCTAACGGTCTTCCCGGTATCCACCATCTATTAGCCCGCGCTTTTAAAGATGTAATTTTGCGCTATAAAACGATGCGTGGTTTTTATGTTGAAAGGAAAGCTGGTTGGGATACTCATGGTCTGCCGACGGAAATGTCAGCAGAAAAAAACTTAGGGATTAAAAGCAAAAAAGAGATTGAAAAAGATATAAAAAGATTTATTGAAGAATGCGAGAAGAATGTTTTTACATACAAAAAAGAATGGGAGGAATTTACCGAAAGGATGGGATATTGGCTGGATTTAAAAAACGCTTACATCACTTGCAGTAACGAATATATGGAAAGTTTGTGGTGGATTTTAAAGAAAATTTGGGAGAAAGGCTTTTTATACCAGGATTATAAAGTCGTTCCTTATTGCCCAAGATGCGGCACATCTCTTTCTTCTCACGAGGTTGCCCAAGGATACAAGGTGGTTAAAGACCTCTCTATATATATAAAGTTTAAAGTAAAGGGAGAAAAAAACACTTTTTTTCTGGTTTGGACAACGACTCCTTGGACTTTGCCGGGGAACGTAGCCATCGCGGTTAATCCAAAACTCGCTTATGTAAAAGTAAAAATTGATGAGGAATACTTGATTTTAGTTAAAGAGAAAATTCAGATTTTCAATAAAGAAACAGAAACTATCGCAGAATTTAAGGGTAAAGATTTAATCGGCAAAGAATATGAACCTCTTTTTAATTTTAATAAATTAGAAAAGAAAGCTTTCTATGTGGTTAGTGGAAATTTTGTGTCTACCGAAGAAGGGACGGGATTGGTTCATATAGCACCTGCTTTTGGTGAAGAAGACATGGAGGTCGGAAAGGAAAATGATTTGCCAGTGGTTCTAAATGTAGATGGGGAAGGAAAATTTAAAGAAGAAATCAGGCCTTGGGCGGGGCAATTTGTTAAAGACGCCGACCCCTTAATCATTGAAGATTTAAAAAAGAGAAAACTGCTCTTTAAAGAAGAATTATACGAACACGAATATCCTTATTGCTGGAGATGCAATTCGCCACTGCTTTATTACGCCAAAGAATCATGGTTTATAAAGGTAACCGCGGTTAAAGAAGATCTTATTAAAAATAATGAAAAAATAAATTGGATACCAGATTATTTAAAAGAAGGCCGTTTCGGGGAATGGTTAAGGGACGTTAAAGACTGGAATTTATCGCGGGAAAGATATTGGGGAACACCCTTGCCAATTTGGAAGTGTGACAAATGTGAAAAGGTTATTTGTATCGGTAGCATCAAAGAATTAGAGGAAAGAATTATTTCCCCGTTGCCAAAAAATTTACACCGTCCCTACATTGATGATGCTATTTTAAAATGTGATTGCGGAGAGGGAATGAGAAGAGTCAAAGAGGTAATTGATTGCTGGTTTGATTCGGGAGCAATGCCCTTTGCCCAATGGCATTATCCTTTTGAGAATAAAGATCTTATTGATAAGCGAGAATTTTTCCCAGCAGATTTTATTTGCGAAGGGATAGACCAAACTCGGGGCTGGTTTTATACCTTATTAGTTATCTCAACTTTATTGGGCCTTGGTTTACCTTATAGAAATGTTATTTCTAACGGTATTGTTTTAGACGCAAAGGGACAAAAAATGTCAAAATCCAAAGGTAATGTTGTTCAGCCGTCGGAGGTAATGGGAAAATATGGAGCGGATATCGCAAGATTTTATTTTTATACGGTAAATGCCGTTGCTGAGCCCAAAAGATTTGACCTTAAAGACGTGCACTCTATTTACAATAGATTTTTTAATACTCTCTCTAATTCCTACAATTTTTTTTCTACCTATACTGAAAACAATTTTAAATTAAAAGATAATTTTAAATCGGGAAATTTGCTTGATAAATGGATTATTTCTTCTTTAGAAAATTTGAACCGTAAAATTATAGAAAAATTAGAAAATTACGATATAGTGGATGCCGCAAGATTATTTGAAGATTTTGTTGATGATTTATCTAATTGGTATATTCGCCGTTCTCGAAAAAGATTTCAAAAACCGGAAGAAGAGCCGAAGAAAGAAGAAGCATCGCAGACTTTATATTGCGTTCTTTTGAAATTGACTAAACTTCTCGCGCCATTTACTCCTTTTTTCTCAGATTCAGTATATAAAAATTTAAAGGGGAAAGAAGAATCGGTTCATCTTGAAAATTACCCTGATCCTAAAGTAGATCTGATTGATAATGAGATTGAAAATAAAATGACATTAATAATCAATACTGCCACAGAAGTTTTATCGATGAGAGCGGCGGCGGGAATAAAGGTCAGGCAGCCGCTGGCAATATTAAAAATTAGAGGTGAAGAAATAGACAAAGAACTCATTGATTTATTAAAAGACGAAGTTAATGTTGAAAATATAATTTTTGACAATAATCTAAAAGACAAAATTGAGCTTGATACCAAAATTACGCCCGAATTAAAAGAAAAAGGAATTATTAGAGAAATTATCCGCAATATTCAAGAGATGAGGAAAAAAGCTAATTTTAAACCAAAAGATGAAATCTCGGTTCAATTCTCTGGCGGAACGGAATTAAACAATATCATCGAAAAAAATAAAAAAGCTATTTTGATTGAAGGGAAAATTAAAAATATTCAAATTGGAAAAGAGATAAAAGATACCCCTGATATTAAAGAGGAGATAGTGGTCGACAATGAAAAGCTATGGTTAGCAATTAAAAAATTTTAATTCATGAATTTAGAAGAAAAAGATAATTCGGCTCGTAATTTTGTGGAAGAGTTAAAGACGCTCTTGGCTAAGAAAGAAAAGGAATTAGAAAAACCGCTCCCTAAAAAAGAGGATAAAAAAGATGACTCAGCTTTTGGAGGAAAACCATTCATACCAAGAGTGGAAGCGAAAAGATGGTTTTTAAGACATAAAAATGAAATTTGGGGGAAATATCGTATGGGAGAAAAAGATATAAAAAATTTAGATGAAGAATTTTTTCCGGCAAAAAAATACGGCCCTTTTATTGAAAAAAACAAAAGGGAGCCGGAAAAAGCTTTGAAAGATTTAGAAAAAAAGAAATGGATTTCGGGATCAAAAAGATGGGCAGTTGAAAAAAAGATTAATATTTTAAAAAAATTTTCAGGTAAGTAGAAACCGAGATGTTCATTCATTATCGGACCCAAGGTTTATTTCTAAAAAAAGAAGACCGTGGCGAGGCCGATCAAATTTTCGTTGTTTATACTAAAGACTTCGGAAAATTAGAAATTTTAGGAAAGGCGATAAGAAAAATCGCTTCTAAATTAAGGTCGGGTGCCGATATTTTTTATTTTTCAGAGATTGAATTTATTCAGGGTAAAACCCAAAAAACCTTAACCGACGCTATTTTAATTAATAAATTTGGAGATATTAGAAAAAATCTAATTAAATTAAGGATTACTAATAAAATCTCAGAGGTTTTCAATGATTTGGTAAAAAATCAAGAGCCAGATGAAAGAATCTGGAATTTATTGTTAGAGACATTTGATAGATTAAATACAAGTTATAAGTTACAAGCTATAAGTTATAAGATATATTATTATTTTTTTTGGAATTTTCTTCGTTATTTAGGGTATCAACCGGAGCTTTATAATTGTTCAATTTGCGAGAAAAAACTATCTCCAGATAAAATCTATTTTTATTCAAAAAGCGGCGGTACAATCTGCAAAAACTGCGTTAAGGATAATAAAAATAAAATAAAAGAAATCAGTATTGATGCTATTAAAATTTTAAGGATGATTCTTGAAAGAGACTGGTCGTTCTTTAATAAGGTTAAGATTGATCAACGGCTCCAAAAAGAGATTAGTATGATTTCTGAGCATTATTTTTTATATCTTAAGAAATCCATTTCGTAAAAGGGTATACTTTTAAAAGCGATTTGTTAGAATATATCCAATATGGAGATTTTTAGGAAATTAGCAAAAGTGCGTTTTTTTCTGGTTGTCTTATTCGTCGCTTTTTTAGTTCCGATAATATTTATCTACTTTTTCAGGGGGAATCAATCAACTTCTTTCTCCGAGACCTTATCACGCCTTTTGTTCATTTTTATCGGTTTTACCGCCTTTGTTTTTATAATGTCTTTGGCGGGAATTTGGGACGTGATATCTATTTTGAGCTATTTGAAGAAGATGTCAGACGCCATACAGAAGGTAGCTAAGGGCAATTTTAATGTAAAAATCGGCATAAAAAGAAAGGACGAAATAGGAGAATTAGCCAGAAATTTAGAATGGATGAAAGAAGAATTAAAAAAGAATTTCGAGGGGCTGAAAAGGGAAGAAGAAAAACTTAGCGCTATCGTTGATAACGTGGGGGATGCGATTATCGTTTTAGACAACAGAAAGAAAGTAATCCTTGCAAATTTAGCAGCCCAAAAACTTATAGTTTATAAAGAAGAAGAAATGAAGGGCATGGAATACTATAGATTTTTAAGATTGTTTGATGATAAAAAGCAGATTTTTATTTGTAATTTTAACACTATTGATAATGAAGATTGTCCGGTAGAAAAAGCGATAATCGCTAAAAAAATAGTCTTTATTCCAAGGGGAATTTATCTAATTAATAGATACGAGATAAAAGTTGAAATTGACGGGAGCGTTTCTCCTTTTAGAGATGCGAAAGGAGAGATTAAAGGTTATATAATTGTTATGCGCGATGTGACCTCAGAGAGAGAAATTGAAAGAATGAAATCGGAATTTGTTTCAATCACCTCCCATCAGCTCCGGACCCCCCTTTCTTCTATCAGGTGGTATGTTGAAATGCTTTTGGCTGGAGATGCCGGAGAATTAAACAAAACCCAAAAGGATTTTACTACGGAAGTCTATCAAAGCACAAAAAAATCCATTGAGCTGATAAATAATCTTTTGGATCTTTCAAGAATAGAGGGAGGAACGGTAAAATATACACTAAAGCCAGTCCGTGCTGATAAACTTGTTGAGGATGTGATTTCAGATGTTATTCCCTTGGCCGAAGCTTCAAATATAAAGATTGTTAAGAATTTTGATAAAGGAACTATGCTTGAATTGAATATAGATTACCAAAAAGCTTTTCAGGTAATCCAGAACCTTATAGTTAACGCCATCAACTACAGTAAGGGCAGGGCAGAGGTCGTACTGTCCTTAAAAAAGACAGCCAAAGATATTATTTTTTCCTGCAAAGATTCTGGTATCGGCATTCCCAAAAATGCGCAAAAAGAATTATTCAAGAAATTTTTCAGAGCAGAAAATGCAACAGTAGTTAATGCCCAAGGAAGTGGTATAGGTCTTTTTATCTGCAAGGTCTTTGTTGAGGGAATGGGAGGAAAAATCTGGTTTGAGTCCGAGGGCGAAAATAAGGGATCTACTTTCTATGTTAGTCTTCCTACTGTGGACAAATAGATTATTTTATTTTTGCGGACTTTTGATATAATCAATCAATATGCCTGAAGTTAACACTAAAAATCAGTCAAAAGTCCTGATTATTGAAGACGACCAAAGGATTAATAAGGTTTACATAGTAAAGCTTTCGGTAGAAGGAATAAAGGTGGCAACTGCCATAGACGGAGAGGAAGGATTAAGAAAGGTTTATTCTGAATTGCCAGACCTTATTATATTAGATTTGATGCTTCCAAAAAAGAGTGGCTTTGATATACTAAAAGAAATAAAAGCAGATTCAAAAGTAAAAGATATCCCGGTGCTTATTCTGTCCAATTTAGCCCAGGAAAAAGAGATTGAAGAAGGCATGGCCTTGGGAGCGGAAGGTTATATTGTAAAAAGCAACGTTTCTATCCAGCAAGTGATAGAAAAAATTAAAGAAACTTTAAAAATAGGTAAAAATTAATAATATATAATTTAAATACATGCAGAAATATAACAAGAAACACAAGAAAGGAGGGCGAGCTGGTTTTACTCTTTTGGAGTTGCTTATTGTAATAGCTGTGCTAGCAATTTTAATGACAATGGCTGTCATAACCTTGAATCCGGCCGAAACCTTAAGGAAAGCGAGGGATACGCAGAGAATAACTGACCTCTCAACTTTAAAAACAGCTATTGGCTTGTATGTCGCCGAGACAGCTTCTCCAAGTATGGGGAGTGCCGCCACTATATATGTGAGCGCCCCCACGGCAACTCCCTTTACTGGCACTCCGACAGAGGCTGGTTTTGCTGCTTATAATCAAGAAACTAGCGCTGACATGCGTAAAATAAATGGTAGTGGTTGGATACCTATAATTTTTGCTGATATGGCTATTGGTTCGCCAATTTCTAGCTTGCCCGTTGATCCGACAAATATAACAAGTGCTGTTCCTCTTAATACTGATTTGTGTTACCGTTATGTCACTGATACTAGCAACAACTTTGAGATCGCGGCAACTTTTGAGAGTACTTATTATAAAAATACCATTGATTTAGATGGTACTGATGGCGGGAATATCATTGGCGTTTATGAGGTAGGGACGAAGTTTATTGTGACTACTACTTTCGCCGGTCATTAATTAGCTCTATAGCCCTTATTAATGGTTCAAGAAATGGATTTAAATTTTTTAAGCCGTGAGTTTTCTTTAGTATATTATTCTTTTCCATTTCTTTGGTCATTAATACTTATCTATTTTTCGATTAAAAAAGAGGATTATCTCCGAAAAGTTATACTAATAGGAATACTCCTCTTTTTTGTTTTGTTTTTATCTAAAGCTGTTTTAGAGACTTATTCTCAATATTACATCTGGGAGAATAATCCCGTTAGCAAATTTCTTTTGCCTCCCTATACGCCGATCAGTTATTTTTATCAATATTGTTTTCTCCATTTCTTTTCAGGTTTTTGCCTAACCGTAGGAGGAGCTATTTTTACAGGTCTTTTATTCTGGATTTTTCAAAAGAAAAATTATGCAAATTCAGACGAAACCCTGTTGGCGATTTTAGCAGTTCTTTTTTCCGGCTGGCCGAATTTAATTATCTTCCTGGTGATGACTTTAATACTTGCTATTTTATATAGTTTGTTAGAAAATTATATAAAAGGAGTAAAAAAAAGAGTTTTTTTGCTTTTTCCAATAATAATTTCTTTGATTTTAACGCTGGTTTTCGGCAATTTTTTAATTAATCATATAGGATGGCGGTTCTAAGAATGCCGACGTCGTAAATCATTTAATTTCTACGGGGATGCCCCGTAGAGAAATTTCGAATGATTATGTTTTATAATTATATATTACAAAGTTTAAAGAGCGAGACTCTTTATGTGGGCTATACGACAGATTTAGTAAAAAGATTGAAAGAACATAATCAAGGATTAAACAAATCAACAAGGCCATATAAACCTTGGCGGTTAATATACTACGAAGCCTGTTTAAATTATAAAGATGCCAAACGCAGGGAAAATTATTTAAAAACAAGCCAGGGCCAAAGATTATTGAAAAGAAGACTTAAAGAATATTTCTATTTATTAAGGAAATAATTCGAAATTCTTCTACGGGGATGCATATTAGTTCCGAAAAAATAGAAGAGATAATTTTAAAAACCAACATCATTGAAAAGGCTGATTTTGAGGAGGCAAAAAAAGAAGCCCAAAGGAGTGACCAGACTTTGATTAATGTTTTGATGGGTAGGGAAGGCATATCAGAAAAATTTTTAGTTGAAATATTATCTTCTTATTTTAGGGTTCCGGCGACAGAATTAAAAGGCATTGAGGAAAAAAGAGAAGCAGTAAGAATGATTCCTGAAAATTTTGCCAAGAAAAAATCATTGGCCATTTTTGATTTTGACGAGAAAAAAAGAGTCCTTAAGGTAGCGATGACAGATCCTGGAGACATGGAAGTAATTGAGTATTTGGAGGCAAAATTTGACTGCGCGATTGAGCCCTATATGGTCTCGTCCGAAGATTTAAAAAAGGCTTTCACCCAGTATAAAGAACAAATTGGCGATAAATTCTCTCAAATTATTTCCGAAAACATAAAAAGAGCTGAAACGATTTCCGGCGAAATTGACCTGACAAAGGTTGCGGAAGAGGTTCCGGTAGTCGCAATCCTGGATGCGATTATAGAATACGCCATTGACACGGCGGCCTCTGATATTCACTTTGAGCCGCTGGTTGATGCTCTTTTAGTTAGGTATAGAATTGACGGAGTAATGAGGGAGATTCTAACCTTGCCCCAAATAGTCCACTCGTTTTTAGTCGCCAGGGTTAAAATTTTAGCCAACCTTTCAATCGATGAGCATAGAAAGCCCCAAGACGGCAGATTCAAATTTACTTCTACTTCAGGAACCTTAGATATTAGAGTTTCAATTATTCCTTTACTTCGAGGCGAAAAAGTAGAAATGAGGATTTTGCAGTCTTCTGAAAGGCCTTTGAGCTTGACAGACTTAGGATTGGACGCAAAAGACATTGAAGTGGTTGAAGAGAATATTAAAAAGACCTATGGAATGATTTTGTCTACGGGGCCTACTGGTTGTGGGAAAACTACTACTTTGTACACGATTTTGAATTTGTTGAATAAACCAAAAGTGAATATTGTGACAATTGAAGACCCGGTGGAATATGATATTCCGCGGATAAACCAGGTTCAGGTCAACGAGAAGGCGGGAATTACTTTTGCCGGCGGATTAAGATCAATCGTCCGGCAGGATCCTGATATAATTATGGTTGGCGAAATAAGAGATTCAGAAACCACCAACATTGCTATTCACGCCGCCTTAACCGGCCACTTGGTTTTATCAACTATTCATACTAATGATGCTGCAGGCACAGTGCCGCGGTTATTGGATTTGGGAGCAGAACCATTTTTGGCGGCCTCAACGCTAAATTTGATTATAGCCCAAAGATTGGTTAGGAGAATTTGTTTAAGCTGTATAGAATCATACAAACCCTCTCCCGAAATTCAGAGATTGATTACCGCCCAGTTTAGTTCTGGAAACGTGAAAATAACCGTTCCGAACCTTCTTTATAAGGGCAAGGGCTGTAAAGTCTGCGGTTACCGAGGCTATAAGGGTAGGGTTGGAATTTTTGAGTGCTTAAGCATTTCAAAAGAAATAAACAAACTTATTTTAGAAAGGGCTGACAGCTCGGCTATAAGGGATCAGGCGATAAAAGATGGGATGACCACAATGGTCCAGGATGGATTGAGAAAAGTTGAAGCCGGCCTAACAACAATCGAAGAGGTTTTAAGAGTAATTAGAGTATAGTATATAAATATTTGACTTACGACGATGCCGAACTTTTTTTATAAAGCCACTGATGCGAGCGGAAAAAAAGTTGAAGGAGAAATAGTTGCTGCCAGCAAAGGCGAAGCAATGGATTTTCTTTTGCAGAAAAATATTGCCCCTATTAGCATTGAATTAAAATCAGAAAAAAAAGCGTTTTCTTTAAAAGGATCTCTCTCCATCAGTTTATTTTCAAAAATAAATACTTTAGATAAATTTCAGTTTGTTTCCCGGCTCTCGGCTTTGATTAAAGCCGGTTTGGGGGTAAACGAAGCTTTTAATATCCTGATCGATAGCTCAGAAAAACCCGTTGTTAAAAAATTTCTCTTACAGGCAAAATCAAAATTAGAAAAAGGGCAGCCTCTTCATTCAATCTTTGATGATTACAAGAAAAGTTTTTCACCTGTTTTTGTTGGTTTAATTAAGGCTGGAGAAGTTTCGGGTAACTTAGATAGAACTTTGGATCAGTTGGGAATAAACTTAAGAAAGGATTACGAAATGGCAAGAAAAGTAAGGTCAGCTTCTTTTTATCCAATACTTCTTTTAGTAGCGACAGTTTTGATAACAAGCGTTCTTATGCTTTTTGTGATGCCAAGATTATTTACTGCTTTTGAAAATAGCGGTTTGGAGTTACCCCTTGTTACCAAAATTTTAATTTCATTGAGCAGCTTAATAAAAAATAATTTCATTTTAATAGTTATTATTATAGTCGCATTGATTATTTTTATCACCCTTTTCAAAAGAACCAAGAGAGGAGAACTATTATTCACAAAAATTATTGATAGACTACCCGTTGCGGGAGAGCTTTCAAAAAAATTATCTCTGGCAAAATTTTGCAGCAATCTTTCCATGCTTTTGGCGAGCGGTATGCCGCTAGTCGAGGTTTTAGATATTACTTCGGACGCGGTAGGAAATAAAATTTATCAGCAGAAAATTTTAGAAGCCCAAACAATAGTTAAAAAAGGAATCCCCCTTTCAGATGCTCTAAAAAATTATCCCAAACAGTTTCCCTCTCTGCTTACGGGGACAATGAGGGCTGGAGAGCAGAGCGGAAAATTAGAAGAAATGTTAAAAACAATGGGTTCTTTTTTTGAAGATGAAGTAGATAGCAGTTTGAGTTCTTTAACTACTATTATTGAACCCGCGCTCTTATTATTTATGGGGTTTGCCATAGGGAGTGTTGCTTTAGCTATTCTTTTACCAATGTACAAATTAATCAGCTCATTCTAGAGAGATGACAAAGGGTTTTACTTTACTAGAAATACTAATTGTTATTGCTGTTTTGGCTGTAATCGGCGCCTTATCTGCGAATTACCTCACTTCTTATCAGAAAGATTTGAATTTGAACAAAGAGTCAAACCAAATAGTTAATTATTTAGAACAAGCACGGAATAAATCTTTAGCTAAAGAAGACAATAGGGCCTGGGGAATCCATTTTGAGAATCCAGCTTCTGGCAGTGATTTTTTTGAATTGTATTCCACAAGCACGAATTATTCAGGTGGCACTATTTCAGAAAAAATATATCTCTCTTCGGGAGTTGCTTTTTCCGACCCGGCCACAGGAAACAGTACCGATGTCCAATTTTCAAAACTTTTAGCAAATGTTGCCAGTACTACTTCAGTTACTATAGTTTCTCAAACAACAAATAACAGCAAAACTATTACCGTAAATACTGAAGGAAGAGTCTCGTCTGATTAACTCTTAAAACTTGGAACTTGAAACTTATAACATATGATTTTCAAAGAAAATGGGCAGTCTTTGATCGGGATTTTATTAACAATCGCCATTGGAGCGCTGGTTTTAGTTTTGGGGGCTCAGATTATTCAGACAAGCTTAAGGGCTTCAGAATCAACACGTCAGAAAAATGTTGCCTATCAATTAGCCCAGGGAGCATTTGAAGCCACTAAAACCATTGCTCAGGAAGATTGGCATTTAATATATGATGCAACTACGGGACAGGAATATTATCTTGATAACTCGGGAGGGAAGTGGGCTTTATCTACAAATACCGACTATAAAACATTTACCTTTGGTAAAGATACTTTTAGCCGCTGGATAGTTTTTAATAATGTTTCTCGCCTCGCCAACGGAAATATTGAGGAAGGCTATAGTGAGAGCCGCGATGACCCCTCAACAAGAAAGGTAACTGTAAATATTACGCTTAATAATATCCAGAAAATAAACTGGAATTATTATTTAACAAGGTGGGAAAATAATGTTGCCAATCAAACGGGTTGGGGAGGCAATAGCGGGACGGAAGGTCCGGTCACTTCTTTTGGCTCAAATTACTCAGGTAGCACCGATGTTAATCCGTCGGCGGGAGGAATAGAATTAAATACAGAATAGTTACTATTGACCTAAATTTTGCTATAATTAAAAAAAGAAAAATTCGATCTTACTTTTTGAAAATATGCGAAAAATTGAAGAAATTAAAGAAAAATTAAGAGAATTAGAGCCCCACCTCAAAGAAAGATTCGGGATAAAAAGAATCGGTATTTTTGGTTCATACGTGAGAGGAGAGCAGAAAAGAAAAAGCGACCTTGACATTTTAGTTGAGTTTGAGGATTCAGCCGATTTAAGTCTTCTGGATTTTATTGGATTAGAAAACTATTTAAGTGAATTATTGGGGGTGAAGGTGGATTTAGCTGAAAAAAGCACTTTGAAACCTAGGATAGGAAAACATATTTTGCGAGAATTGGTGAAGATATGAAAAAAGAATTTTTAGATTATATAGAGGATATAATTGAAGCTATGGATAAATCAATGAAATTTGTAGAGGGTAAAGAATATGACGATTTTCTTAGGGATGATAAAACAAACTCGGCCGTAGTAAGAAAACTTGAAATTATTGGAGAGGCAGTGAAAAATATACCAAATAAAATCAAAAAGGAGCATCCGAAGATACCTTGGAAGGATATGGCAGGGATGAGAGATAAATTAATTCATGAATATTTTGGAGTTGATTTAAAAAGAATTTGGAAAACAGTAAAAGAAGACTTACCGAAAGTAAAGCCGCAAATTGAAGAAATATTAAAAGACTATATTTAGAAAAATTAGAGGAGTTTTTAATTTTTTGCTATAATATTTTAAAGACAAAAAATAGATGGATTTGCTTAAAAAACCTGGCGTTAAAAAGAGGATTTTAATCGTCGCGATTATAATAATTTTAATTATTGTTTTAGGATTTGCTACAAAATCTCTATGGTTTCCGAAAGTAAGTTGTATCTTGCCTAATTATGATTTAGCCGGCACGGAAATTAATAAATCTTATCCTGACAAATATCTTGTTCTTGGCGAATGGCAGAATTACGAAGAGCCGGAAGTACAATTCTTTTTTAGCCAACAAGCACAGGATTTCCTGAATTCCAAAATATCCGCTCTTAAGGGTTATGGCGGATTATCTTATAAAGTTTTTAATAAAAATTTAAGCGTTCATAAAGGTTATTACGGGAATGATTGCCAGCCGCTCCGGTACAAATACAAGATCGCCCTAACGGCATCGCTTTCCGGAATTGATTTATCAGCCGCTCTTTTTGGAAGATGGTATTATAAGGACTTATATGAGATAGAGGCCGTTTACCGCCCCGACAATAAAAAATGGGAAGAGGTTAATGTAGTCTTGAAAGAAAAAAAATTAATTCCGGGAAATACATTAACAAGCGTTTTGGAGCTTGCCAAAAAAAGCGAGCAATACCAGAAAATTTTAAAGGAAAAATATAAAATATCCGAAGTATATTGGACGCCAAAGGGCGATTCCAAAAACTCAAAAAATGATACGATAATTTTGGTTTATTCAAAACCGGTTGGCGGCGAGGAAAATTTGACAGATTATTTTATAATAGAAATAGATGATTTTAATAAAGTTATTGTTTCAGAAAAAACCGAAAGAAAATGAACCAATTAAAAAACATTAAAAAAATTACTACAAATAATACTTTGCTTTTAGCTGTTTCGGCTTTGATTTTGGGAACGGTCTTAGCTTTTGGCTTGCAGATTATTTTAGCTTGGGTGGGTCCGACTGCTCAACCGCCCCAAAGTAACATTTCAGAATTATTAAATACCGGTTCCGTTGCGCAGGAAAAGACAGGTTCTTTGACAGTGTGGGGTTTTAATTCAAAAGGCCCCGCTAGCTTCCAAAGTTCGGTTTCAATTGGAGAAGATATGACTATTGAAGGGAAAATAACAGGGCAGATGATGCCTTATTTTCCAGATGTTTATCTTACAAGCGTAGGCAGACGTGCCAGCGAATTTAAAGCGCCTTTCGATGCAAATTGTCAAACTGTGCCCACTGGGAAATGCTCAGAGGTTGTTTTAGACGCTAAAGGGGACAAACTTTGTCCACCGCCTGCGGAGCCGTGCCCCGAAGTTGCAGGGGACCAAAAATATTATGTTGTAACAGGGATTTCAGACGGTCAAGCGGTCTGCTGCCGGCCGCCGCTTGCCCCGTCGCCTCCGGAACCATTTACGATGTACGTGGATTTCACAAGAGGAGTAGAGTATACGTCTGTTTGTAAAGGAGGATATAGCTATTATCAAGGCATCGCTTATATAAAAGTAAAAAATGAGGACAACCAACCAGTCGCCAAGATTAGGATTAAAGGAGAATGGGGCGGCGCAACTAATTTATGTGAAAATGGCAGTTCTCCGTGTACCGCTACGACCGGTTCCGACGGAACGGTTGTAATTAAATCCTATTCTTTGCCCGGCACTCAGGTCTATGGCAAAAATTTTACATTTACAATACTTAGCGTAAGGGATCCAAACGGCGCTGGATCTTTAGCAACAGAGGGTGGTTTTATTCCTTCAAATTCGCAATCATCTTCTACTATTCCTTCGCCACCGCCAGGCGTTCAGCCAAATATTCACGTCGCTTCGATAGAGATGATATCAGCCAAATCAGGCGATGACATAACATACAACATAGGTTACTATCGTTATGCAATAGCAAAAGTTAAAATTGTGAATGAAGTCGGTATTCCCATGAGTGGAATAACGATTTCCGGAAATTGGTTAAGTCCATATCCGGAAAATACCGTAACAGCTGTTGCGGGCCAGGCCGCCACAGCACCTGATGGCGCTAGTCAGGAATTTATAGCTGCTTTAGCGGCCGAAACCGGTGTGGCAAAATTTATTACTCCTTCAGGTGTTTATTGTTGGAGAGTGGCGCCGACAATTGGATTCAAAGCCACCAGCGTAAGTTCCGTGAACGGAGAAGGAGAGCGATGTCCTCCCTATAATGCTTCGCAAAATTATTGCGGAGGCGCCAATTGTACAAAATATATTTCTGCATCAAACTGTCCTCAGCCTCCGATACCGGGTTGGTATTTTGGCGGTGCTTTGGGTCTTAACAAATGGGTTTGGGGAGAAAATGTCGGTTGGGCTCAATTCCAACCTCTTGGCAGCATTGAGACAGCGTTTTTGTCAACCTATTGTTTGGAAGGTCGTTTATGGGCGGAAAACATCGGCTGGATTATTTTAGGAGATGGAAGTCCTCAAGAAGATGATACAAATTGCTCTGATTCGGGCTTGAGTTATTCTAACACGAGCGCTAACGATTTTGGAGTTAATTTCGACACGGCTACAGGGAAATTATCTGGCTATGCCTGGGGAGAGAATATCGGCTGGATAAAATTTAATCCAAAGGACGGGGGCGGAGTATATGTTGATAGGGATGAAACTACTGCTAAATTTAAAGGTTATGCCTGGGGAGAAAATGTGGGATGGATAAAATTTGATTATGGCCTGATTAATAATACTGACTATACTCCTTGGGTGACAGCACCATAATTAAAAGCGAAAAAGCATAAAAATAATTTTTAATTTCCAATTTACTCTTTTCCCTTGACATATTTTCTTGTATAATAAAATAAGTTATAATATTAAAAGGTCAAAAGTTATAAGTTTCAAGTTATAAGTTACGAGTTTCAAACTCTATGCAAAAAATATTTCAAAAAGCTAAAAATACGTTAAAAATCAGCAGTCGCAATTACAAAGTATTAGTGGCGCTTTCCAGCGTTGTGGTTACTGCCGCTGTCGGTTATTTTATAACCCAAGCAGGCACCTTTACTCCGCCTGGCGCTCCAGCCGACACATGGCATACTCTAGACGATATTTATCACCGTTTGGACAAGACTGCGGGTGCCCCTACAAGTTATGAAATAGATTCGCCGGGCGCTCCAGGAGCGACTATGCATACTACTGAAGATATATATACTATCACTCCGAATTTTAGAACAGCTCCGGGTACCGCCGAAACTAACGTTAAAGCTGGTGAGAATTATTACAAAGACTCAAGCACCTTTTCGGTTGGTACTGCTAATTGCGTTCAGGTTGATCTTCCCACTAATTCTACAATACTGACGGGAACTACTATTTGCGGTGTACCCGGTACTTTCGGAACTCTTCTTACTTGGCCAGGCTCTACCAAGAGAAAGGCTGATTGCGGAGAAGCAGGAGGAATAGTTTATGACACCGGTAGCGGCACTATCTGTAGATTTTACGGTACTAATTTATCTTGTCCTTCTGGCTGGACCCAGGCTGGTAATTGGGCAAACTGTCCACCAAACAGCTGGGGTGGGGACTGGTGCGGAAACAACAAATCCGGTGGCCCTGGCGGTTGGCAGAATGCAAGCGCGACCTGCAAGTCGGGGGGTTCATGGGTTGTAAACGCATCGTGCAATGCTTCTTCCTGGGGGACATGGGATGGCTACATGTGGTCGCGATACACTATAGTAAGCACTGCCTGCAGTTGCGCGGGACATGCCATAGAAATCGGTTGCCGCTAACAAAGATGGGTACTCGGGCCTGCCCGGCTGAGCTGAGGATGGGAGAGTAAGATAGGGTGTGTATAGGGGAAATTTGGGTTCAGGCTCATTTTTCCTAAATTCTTTTATTAATATTAAAATGCACGGGTGAGAAATTTACAGGGGTTGCACCTCTGTATTTTTTAAAATGATAATGTTGTGTTGACAAAAGAACTTCAATGAAATTTGACACTCATTTTTGAAGGGTTATAATCAAAATATAATTAAAACATATGAGAGTAACAAAATGTGATTTATGCAAGAGGAATGTTAAGGGGGAACCGGTAACTGCGGGTATCGGATTTTTTCCGACAGTAGAATTATGCGAGAAATGTGGTTATCCAATACTAAAATTTTTAAAGAAGCATAAATTCCAAGAATCAAAAAAGTTAGAAATCAAAAAATTTAAAATATGCTCACCGACGAAGACATAAAAGATATTATAGAAGCTCAACGAGAAGTCTTTCCCACCAAAGAAGAAATTGATATAAGATTTGAAGAAATAAGAAAAGAGTTTTCAGATCTTCAAACTTCAGTTGATGCTTATGCCAAGAAAGCAGATGCTTTCTTTCAGGAAATGGTAATGCTTTCGCATAAAGTTGATCGACACGAAAAGTGGTTTCATTTGATTGCCGATAAACTCGGCATAAAGTTAGAATACTAAAATTTTTAATTTATGGAAGATTAAGAAGCGGACATTTTGGCCGCTTTCTTTCTTTTTTAAAAATTTTGTATTAAAATAATATAATGTTTAGCCGTAGGAAAAAAATCGATTTTACCTTAGCGCCTTTTTTAGGAAATATTTTTTTAATATTTCTTTTATTTTTTATTTTACCCCAAATAGTTTTAGCTTCGCC
>Ga0315282_10000305_pt1 | contig 97293 bp, 70 predicted proteins | sample YL17G07_20_MG_FD_203693 | JGI IMG/M metagenome (GOLD analysis project Ga0315282, IMG submission 203693) | Sediment microbial communities from Yellowstone Lake, YNP, Wyoming, USA - YL17G07_20 | ecosystem: Environmental > Aquatic > Freshwater > Lake > Sediment | place: USA: Wyoming | collected...
ACTGTTGGTTTCCGTCGCGTTCTGCTCTTGGTTTTGGCTTTTTGAGTCATTGCGTATCTCCTGCGGCATATATCTCATGCCTCAAGAGATCTATACGTAGAATAAAGCCTAATGGGATAGGCTCTAACTCAATTCAAGATGGTTAACAGGGACAGCCATCTACTGTGGATATTCGAAAGCGGTGACTGTCGCTAATAGTCGCTGCTCCTTCGGGAGCTGATTCGAGCTTGTGACAGATCTCGCTGGAGAGGTGAGAGTATGCTTGAGGATACTGAAAGCGACGTTGAGAAAGCCTTGAGGTTGCAGAACATTCTGGTTGCCGTCGCAACAGGGGGCTCTGCATCTGATCCTGACTACAAACCGCTACGGCAGCACTTTCTAAGCAATCCAACCTGCAAGGAGTTGCTACCCTCGTTCGTCAGAACGAATAGGGAACTTTTCCAATTTTGGCAATTCATCAAGTACGAGTTCTCAACATATGCCGAGCGGAGGAAATTCATTTGGCAGGAGTTCTCGCCACTTATCGATCATCTTGAAGGGAAAGATCGGCGCCCTCTCGATGAGCAAACAACGCTCGTACTAAAGGCCTTCAATGAGGAGAGTGTGCATGCGGTGTGGCAGCGTGCTTTGGAGCGTCGAACGTCGGACCCGGAAGGTGCTATTACAGCAGCGCGAACCCTTCTAGAGACGGTCTGCAAGCACATTCTAGATGCTCGCTCTATCCCATACGACGCCAACAAAGCTGAGTTGCATGAGCTCTATAGGCTCACGGCAAGTGAATTGAAGCTGTCACCGAGCCAACACACTCAGGAGGTCTTCAAGCAAATACTCGGTGGATGTGCAGGCATTATCAATGGGCTCGGTACACTTCGCAATCGCCTCGGCGATGCGCATGGAAAAGGACTGAAGCCTGTGAAACCAGCTCCGCGTCACGCGGAATTAGCTGTTAACCTCGCAGGAGCAGTCTCGTTGTTTCTTGTCTCTACATGGCAGGCAAGAAGCGAAAGCTGATCCTCACGCCTGCAGATTGCCATCACGCCCTGATTCTTTTGAGGAGCCAAGCCATGTTTTGGCCGAGGGTTTGCATGGTTCGCAGGCCCTCTTCGTCACGCTCGACTTCACCTTTGGCGCGGCCGATGCCGATGTTCCAGTAGCTCGAGCCGGGGATGATCATCTGGCTGATGAGAAACAAGTGGTTGATGGAGTCGAAGGCGTGCATGGCGCCGGCCCGGCGGACCGCGACGACCGCGGCGCCGACCTTGCGCCTGAGCATGTCGTCGTTGGCGCGGGCGACATAGCCGGCCCGGTCGATCAGGGCCTTGGTCTCCGAGGTCAGGTCGGCGAAATAGGTTGGCGAGGCGAGGATGATGCCGTCAGCGGCCAGCATCTTCTCGATACACTCATTGATGAAGTCGCCCTCCACGGCACATCGGCGGTTCTTGTTCTTGTAGCACCCGCCGCAGGCGGAGCAGCCGCGGATCGCCTGCCCGGCCAACTGGACCAGTTCCGTCTCGATCCCTTCCTTTTCGAGCTCGGAGAAGACCTTGCGGATGAGGATTGCCGTGTTTCCATCTTTGCGTGCGCTGCCGTTGAATGCGACGACTTTCATGGGACATTTCCCTCGTTCAAAGTATTCGGTCTTGATTCGAACGAGGGGCATAGTACCCGATGCAGCAGGGCGCGGCAAGCGGCAGCGAGCCTTGCTCCGCGCCTGCGCCGCTATCTTCAGTTGCACAACTGGGTCATCAGCAGGAGCGTTCGGTCACGTGAGAGGTGCCTGCTGCGGGCGAACAGCAGTCGCGGTGGTGCCAGAGGAGATCGGCCGCCTGATCCAGGCTGCACTGACCGATCTGCCTTCTCAGGTCTGCCCAGCGGGACTGGCAACTGTGGCAGACATCGTGCTGCTTGTCATACCACCAGAGCTGAAACCCGCCAAAGGCCTGGCAATTCTTGTCTTTCACACCCAAAGCGTTGTCGCAGTAGAGAAGTCTCTTGATCTGCCATCTGTCGCTCACGGTGATCCGTTTCATGGCTGGACCTCCATGACAAATGAGTTCACATCCGGCGTCAAAAAAGTGCATTTGCGCCGCAATAAGTGGGGGTGGGGCCCGACCAACGTAGTGTGGCCCGTGTGTGGCCGACCTCGACAGGCTCAGTCGAGGCGTGAAAAACTCATAAATGGGGTACGCAGGAATTAAGGAGCACGATCATGATTATGAAATGGGTAAAGTTGGGGTTGATCGGGACGGCCGGCTTCGGGTTGCTGGGCGGTTTGCTGTTCGGCAGGGACGCGGTCAGTTACGTCAAGAGCTCGGCCAAGAGCGTTCGGACGGCCGTCAAAGACACGGTTCCGGTCGAGTTCGAGCTGCGGCGGGCCAGGGACCTGCTGGAAGAGATCATTCCGGAAATGCACGCCAATATCCGCCTGATCTCGCAGGAAGAGGTGGAAGTGGCGGCCCTGAAGGGTGAAATCGGCAAGAACCGCGAGGTACTTGGTGACGAACAGACGAAGATCACGACATTGCGCGCGGCTCTGGAGCATCCGCAGGCCCAGTATTGCTTTGCCGGCAGGGACTACAGCCGAAACGAGGTAAAGACAGATTTGGCGGCCCGGTTCGAGCGATTCAAGGAGAACGAGCTGGTCCTGGCGAGCAAGGGCAAGGTGCTGGAATCCCGCGAGAGGTCGCTGGATGCCGCAAGGCAGATGCTGGAGAAGACCCGCGGCCAGAAGCGGATTCTGGAGAATCGCATCGAGGCGCTGGCCAGCCAGTATCGTCTGGTCAAGGCGGCCTCCGTCGGCTCTCAAATCCAGGTGGACAACAGCAAGCTGGCCCAGACCGAGAAGCTGATCGCTGAGATCCAGAAGCGTCTGGACGTGGCCGAGCGGGTGCTGGCCCATGAGAGCAAGTTCGTCGAGTCGATCCCGGTGGACACCGTCGTCGAAGAGGACCTCGTTGCCCAGGTGGACGATTACTTCAAGGCCCGCAGCGACAAGGCATCCGGCCAGGAGTCCACAGTCGTGACAACCGCCGAGCATAACGGGTCGTCCCTGTGAGATTGACGGTTTACCATTGACGATTTACCGGTCGCAAATCAAAAATCGTAAATCGTAAGTGCAAAGGGTTCTGCCGTGCTAATCCTGCGAATCAGACAAGCGGAGTGTGCGTTGGCCGATGGCCGGCTTGACGAGGCCTTCGAGATCGCCCAGGCGGACGAGATTTGTCGCCACCGCCACGGTCAGAAGCTCGTCGGCCGGCTGGCCCGGGCGATCCTGCATCGCGGCCAGGAGAACTTGGCCGCCAATCGTTTTCAGCCCGCGCTGGCCGACTGCAACAAGGCGGAGAAGCTCGCCGGGAGCCTGCCTGAGATCGTTCAGCTTCGTGCCGCCGTCTGCGACGCCATCGTCAAAGGGCAGCAGGCACAGCAGCAGGAAGCGCTGCGGGTCGCACAGGCGAAGCAGCAGATCGACGACGGCTGGCTCTCCGTGGGCGGGCGGATTCTCGAGGAGGTCCCTGCCGGGGACGGCCGGGCCGACTTCGTCCGACAGGAGCTGGCGGCGGCCCGGCTGCAAATCGAGGATGCCGTCTCCAAGGCCGAGCAGGCGATGAAGAACGGGGATATCGAGGAAGCCATCAGCATCGCACGCGGCACGTCTGTCGGGCAGAGCCGAAATGGCAGAGCGGGCGAGCTTCTGCGTCAGATTCGCTGCCAGGCCATTCAGCGCGTCCGGGCGGACCTCGAACAGGGACGCATCGACCGGGCCCACTCCTTACTGCAGCGGCTCACGCCGCTCGCCAAAGACGGGACCGACGTTGCGGAGCTCAGCGAGGCGATCGCCTGGTGCCGGCAGGCCGCCCAGCATGTTACCGCGGGCAGGCCGGCCACGGCACTGCCGCTGCTTCGCAAGCTCAAGAATGTCTGCCCGTCGGCTCGATGGCTGGATTCGGCAATCTCTGACGTCAAGCGTGCCGCCGAGGCGTACGAGGAGTTGGGCGCAGGGCCGCTGGGCTTGGCCGAAGCAAAGCCACCGGATTGCGGATTGCAGATTGCGGATTGCGGATTAGAATCGGCACCCGCTGCGAATCCGAAATCCGAAATCCGCAATCCGCAATCAGAGGACGGTGATATGCCCGCGAAATTCGTTTTGCAGATCGACGGCGTCGGAAGCTTCGTGGTTTTCCGCGACGCCCGCATTACGGTCGGGCCGATCAGCTCTTCGGTGCGGCCGATGCTGGCCCTGATCGCCGATCCGAACATGCCGGTGGTGATGCTGGAGCGGGTCGAGGGCGACTACTTCATCCGGTCCCAGACGCCGATCGACGTGAACGGACAATCGGTCACCGAGAAGCTGCTGGCCGACGGCGACCGAATCGCTCTGTCGTCCAAGTGCCGCATCCGGTTCGGGCTCCCGAATCCGGCGAGCACGACCGCCGTGCTGACGGTCTCCGGCGCCAGGTTGAGCCGGCCCGACGTTCGACAACTGATCCTGATGGACCGTGACATCCTTGTCGGACCGTACGCCAACAACCACATCCGCACCGAGCAGGTGAAAGATCCTGCGGCGCTATTTGTTCAAAATGGCCGGCTGCTTTGCCGGACGAAGGACGATATACTTGTCGATGGGGCAAGTTTCGACCCAGGCGTGGGTCTTGCCATGGATAAGCCCGTCAGGATTGGCAGGCTGTCGATGGTCGTGGCAAGGCTCGGGGAGTAAACCAAGAACGTGTTGAAGTAATCCGGCGAACGACAATGGACACGTACCAATACAAATACGGAGATCGGCCGCTTGAAGGGTACACGATTCAGCGGGCGGCAGGACGCGGCGGTTTCGGCGAGGTCTACTACGCCATCAGCGACAGTGGCCGCCAGGTGGCCCTCAAGGCCGTCCAAAACTATGAGCAGATCGAGCTGCGGGGCATCAGCCAGTGCATGAACCTCAAGAGCCCGCACCTGATCACGATCTTCGACGTCAAGTACAATGACAAGGGCCGGCCTTTTGTCATCATGGAATACGTCTCGGGGCCGTCGCTATCCGACCTGCTGAAGGAATCGCCCGGCGGACTGGGCACCCAGAAGGCGGCGTTCTTCCTGCGCGAGATCGGCAAGGGCCTGTCGTATCTGCATGAGTGCGGCATCGTGCACCGGGACCTCAAGCCCGGCAACATCTTCTATGAGAACGGCATTGTGAAGATCGGCGATTACGGCCTGACCAAGGCGATCAGCGCCAGCCATCATGTCAGTCATACCATCACGGTGGGCACGGTGCACTACATGGCCCCGGAGATCGGGGCGGGCAAGTACGACCGCAGCGTCGATATCTATGCCCTCGGCATTCTGCTGTACGAGATGCTGACGGGCCAGGTCCCGTTCATCGGGTCCAGTCCGGCGGAAATCCTCATGAAGCACATGACCGCCGCCCCGGACCTGACCAATATCGAAGAGCCGTTCGCCCGAGTCATTCGCCGGGCCCTGGCCAAGGACCCCGCCGAGCGATATCAGACGGTCCAGGAGATGGTTGAGGACGTCTTCGGCGCCGAGCAGATTCGCAACAGCGTGTCGCAGTTCTCGCCGGAAGAGTTGTCCGTCGTGGCCGAGCACGTCGCACAGAAGGTTCGCGGCGCCCGGCCGCAAGGTGGCGCACAGACGCCGGGACAACCTGCGGCGGAGAAGGACTTCAGCAAGGAAATCGGCAGGAAGGCCGAGCTGCTTGCCAAGAAGGCCGAGCAGTTCGCCAAGCAAGCGGGAGTCTTCGGCGAGCGGTGGCAGGAGAAGCTCAAGACCGCCAAAGAGCAGGCACGCCAGGCGGGCCAGCCCCAGGTTGCAGACCCGATCGACTCCCATCAGCGGCGCAGGCTCGCCAGGATCACCGTGCTTGCCACGGCTTTTGGCGCGGGCCTCATCTGCGGTCACGGTGATGGAAGGATCGTGCTCCAGACAACGGCAGTTGTCGCTGTCATGATCGTCATCGCCTCCCGGGTCATCCTTAACGCTCGCCGCAAGTGGTGGCTCGGCTTCGATCCTGACGCAGGACGATGGGCCAGGGTGGGAACGTTCTTCATCGCAGCGTTCTTATCGAGCCTGGTTGGCTCTGCCATCGCCAGCGCGACGGGGATCATAACGTCCATCAACATCAACATCTCCAATGGCCACAATTGGCCGATGTCCCCGTTCATGCCGCTGCCCTTCAGGGGATTCGGGTTGGGGATGACCCTGGCCCTGGCATTGCCGATGCTGATCGTGGACTTGCTGGTGGGCTGGTGGAGACTCACCGATCCGCAGCGTCCCAAGCGAGTGATGCTGTGCTGGCCGGTGCTGCTGGGCTTTTTCGGCCTGGTTTCGGGCGGCATCTTTGGCATGCACCCGGTGGTTGCAGCCTGCACGCTGGCGGGTATCATCCTGATGGTTCAGACGGTAAGTCCGTTCGGCCCGGTTGTCGCGAATACGCCGGCTGCGGCAAACGGTGTGCAAGGGGTGCCGCCTGTTGTCGGCCAGGGGATGAGCCGGGGCAGTGCGGTGGTTCGCTACCTGCCGTCGTTTGTCCGTCCTCTGTGGTTCGTCGGCTGGCTGGCCAGTCTGGGCGTGGGCCTGATGTTTGTGATTTACGCCGGCACCGCAAGTGCACGCCAGGCCCAGTTCGGAGATATCCTGGCTATCGGCCTTGACTCGCTCCTTCTGTCGGTCCTCTGCTTTGTCACGATGTTCCGCGGCGTCTTTGCGGGCTGGTACCGATATCTGGTCCGGCCGGTGCTGCTTACCGCCTGCATCCAGAGTATCGTGACGGCGTCGCTCTGGCTTGGCACAGCAGGTCCTCGCGGTGAACAAGTGGCCTTCGGCATCTTCTTCATCGTCTTTCCGAGCATCCTGTTCCTGGTGATCCTGTTCACGCCGGCCCGGCTTTTCGGGGCTCCGGAAGCGACGGCGCCGAGACTGCCTCGGCCCATCCGTCCGAGACCCGTTCCATCCGGCATGATTTCGCCGTGCAAGCGCGCCACCGCTTTACTCCTGGCGGTGATCGGGCCAGTGTTCGGCCTGTGCGGACTCCAGCGGTTCTATGTGGGCAAGATCGGGACGGGTATTCTCTGGCTCTTCACCTGGGGCTTGTTCGGGATCGGCCAACTGATCGACATCATCCTGATCGCCGTCGGGCAGTTCAAGGACAGGAACGAGCTGACCCTGATCTCCTGGCATGATGGGGACGAGGTGAGCCGAGCGGCTGCACCCAGCCCCGCCCAGACGCCGGCGGCGCCGATACAGGCGTCCTCGCCCGTGCAGGGAGCCGAAGAGGTCCAGGCGGTGGCCGAGAAGCCGCAGCAGCAACCTCAGCCGGCCGCCTATCAGCCGCCATCCTGGCCGTCTTACGCGAGCACAGGATCGGTCTATCAGCCGTGGGACCCCATCGGCGGATTGTTTGCCGCCGTCGGTCACATCCTCGCCCTGGCGGCGCTCCTGGTCGGCCTGGCTGTGGGCCTGCATTTGCCGGCCGCCGCGGCCGCCGCGTGGCCGGATGAGCAGCCGGTGCGGCAGCTTGCACAGACGCTGGGCCCCAACTGGCCCGAAGTGGTCGAACGGGGCGGGCTCATGCTGATCGTCGTTCTGCTGTTCCTCGCCGCCATCTTCATCATGATCGGCCGGCGAAAGTCCGGGCCCATGCATCTGATTCGGGCCGTGCTTGGCCTGTCAGGGTTCTTCTGGGCCATCCGCCTGTTCTGCGGCCGGGCCCTGCCGATTGACGAGGTCCCGGGCCTCGTGGATCAGATCAAGCAGAATCAGGTCGGTCCGGCCCTGGAGCGACTGTCCAGCGCGTTCAGCCAGGAACAGGTCGTGATAGCGGGAATCATCATCCTCGCATCCGTTCTGATCCTGGCCTGGCCGCCGCGACGCCGTACACCGATTTTTGCACCGTTGCCTAATCAGGGGGTGGTCCTATGACCGAGTCGATGATACCGATGATCATTGTGCCTTTGACGTTCCTGTTCGTCCTGCTCATCATTCTGATCGCCAAAGCACCGAAGACCGGAGCGTGGATCGTAGGTGGTCTGGTTCTCCTGTTTCCCCTGTTCCTATACCGACTTGCCATGACCGGCGCGCTGGTGCATGCGAGAGCCATCCCGGTGGTCGTCGTGCCGATCACGTTCTTGTTTGTCCTGATGGTGATCCTGCTGGCCAAAGCGCCGAAAGCGGGGGCCGGGCTGATTATCGCCCTGGTGGTTATGGGCCTGGCTGGTCTGTTCCTCGTACCTGTCTTATCTCATCGGCACGCGACTCTTGAAAGTCATGAACTGTCGGATGGGGAGTGGCCATCGCCCCAGGCTGCGACGATCCGCGTGGAGCAATCCACAGCGGATGGCAGCTCCGCCGTGGCTACGGTTCAGGAGTTTGATCGCGTGGTCAAGACTCCCGAGCCTGCGCCCGAGCCGCTGCCTCCTGGCCCCATCCCCCAGGTATCGATCACACCGCCGGCCGCCTCGCCCATCTGGTCGGAAGGCGTCGAGCAGGAGTTTGATGCAGACGTGTACCCGTCCAAGCTTGCCGCCGCACGGGCGGTCGGGACTCACATGGACAAGGCGATTCGCCAGTTGACGACCGATGCCAATTCGCCGCCGCGGATCGTCCTGTTCCAGCAGGAGCACGATCGCGCACTGGTTGCGGAATTCAAGAACGGAATTCAGCAAAAGTTGCCGGGGGCAGCCTGTGCTATCGAGGCCGAGTTACGGAATACTCAGCCCAATGAAATCGGTGTCACGCTTCGGCTGACGGACATCGATACGCAGCCGGCCCCCTGGGCCCAGTCTCCGGAAGTCAAGACGGCCAGCGGGCGGATCGATGCCAGTGTCTCGGGAGCAGACAAGCAGGCAGCCGTCCACAGCCGCTTCGTCGAGAAGCCCTGGGTGGCGGATTTCGCCAGCTTCACGAATGCCCGGCCACAGCAGCCCTTCGTCGTGGCCCGCTCGAACGGGACGTGTACGAGCGAGGGCGAGGCGAATCAACAGGCCCTGGATGATGCGCGGGCGCAACTGACCCAGGTAATCGCCAGGCGTCCACAGCCCGGCACAGGTAGGCTGCCCAGGCCGGAGATCACCACGACCGATGTGCTCGATGGCGGATTCATCATCGACCGCTTTGCCCAGAGCTTCGAAGGCTCGGCGGGCAGAATCTGGCGGCAGGCACTGCTGATCGACGTCTCCGGCACCAAGCTCGCACAACTGGCCGGCCTGAAGACCCACGAATTTCGCAAGATGAGGGAAGGCTGGGCCCGCATGGGCTTCTCCGTCATCGGCGTCATCGTGCTCATTGGAGTCATTTACTTCTTCCTGAACATGGCCACGATGGGGTATTATGAATGGTCGTTGAGGATTGCAGGGGTGATCCTGGCGATCGTCGCGATCATCTCGGTCCTCATGATCGTCCAGTGAGCCGGAAGTCTGATTGTTGATGGTTGATTTCTGATTTGAAGAAGACGGTCCCCGGCGTCCTTCAAATCAAAAATCGAAAATCATAAATCGTAAATCCAAGCTGATGGCCGTAACCAAGGGAGAACAGTACTACCTGGACAAGATTCGGCAGGGCGACGGGCAGGTTTGGTCGGATTTCGTGAGTCGTTACCAGGGCCGGCTGCTTCGCTTTGCGCGAGCCAAGCTCCCGCAGCGCGCCGACGCGGAGGACGTGGTCCAGGAGACCTTCATCGCATTTCTGCGAAGCATCGCCAGATACCGCGGCGAGTGCGATCTTGAGACTTACCTTTTTGCCCTGATCCGGCGTAAGATCATCGATAGCTACCGCAGCGCCGGCGCCCGGCGCGTCTGCCTGATCCAGGACACCTGCGAGGGCGAGTCCGAGGAAGGGTCCTCCGATCTTCTCGATGTTGTGGAGAGCCCGGTCCAGACGGCGAGTTGGTACGCGCGGGCGGACGAGCAGTACGACAAGCACAAGAGCGTCTTGGCCGAGGCGCTGTCGGAGTTCGTGGACGGCCTGAAAAAGGCGCTGAAGCTCCGCGACCTGCAAGTGATCGAGATGCTCTTCTACTGCCAACTGGCTAATAAGGATGTGGCCAAGGCAATGCACCTCGATGAGAAGGCCATCGCCTTGATCAAGCATCGGGCCCTCAAGCAAATCCGTGAGAACCTCGACCGCCGCGGCATGCAGATCGACGATAGCAGCGCCAGCTCGCAGCCCGATGTCCGCAACCCGCAATACGAGAACCTGCTGACCGATCTGTGGGAATACTACCGCTTCAGTTGCCCCAAGCGCAACACGATCGGCGCCTACATGCTCGGCACGCTCGAGCCCGACTGGCAGCAGTACGTGGACTTCCACCTCAATCTGCTCGGCTGCCGGTTCTGCCGGGCCAATCTCGACGACCTGCAAAGCCAGAGCCAGGCGACCCGGCAGGAAGCGTTCCAGGCCCGCATCATGGAATCCACCGTCGGCTTCCTCCACCGGCCGACGTGATACAGGCTCGGGAGAATTCTCACGCGGTAAGGGGCATGTCATCCTGAGGCGAAGCCGAAGGATCTGGCCATCGAAAGCGAGGTTTTTCTCGCGCTCGCAGCCCAGATCCTTCACTCCGCTGCGCTACGTTCAGGATGACAAAGGTTCGCATGGGTTCATCAGAATCCGTATGTCTGGCGCACCACACTCTTTTCAGACCTGCGGCACAGGTTTTTCCCCATTCTTCTCGTGCGCCGCCGCGCGGTAGGTATGAACGGAGTCTTCATGGAAGATCGTTGCTGGCACAGGAGTGGCTATGGAGAATGCTCAAAAGGTCGCATTGGTCACCGGGGCGTCGTCGGGGATCGGGTGGGCGACGGCCAAGCTCCTCGCCGGACATGGCTACTTTGTGGCAGCCGCCGCCCGCCGGCTTGACCGTCTGGAAAGACTCGCCCGGGAATTTCCAGACAAGGTTTTGGCTCTCCAGTGCGATGTTGCCGACGAGCGCCAGGTCCGCGCGGCCGTACACAAGGTCCTCGAACGCTGGGGCAAGATTGACGTCCTCGTCAACAACGCCGGCATCATGCGGGTTGCTCCATTCCTCGATCAGCCCGAATCCAACGATCGCCTTCAGGTCGAGACGAATCTGCTCGGCGTCATCTACATGCTCCGGGCGGTCCTGCCCGCCATGGTCAAGCAGGGCTCCGGGACCGTGGTCAATGTCGCCAGCGTTCTCGGCCGCGTCGCTCGACCCATGGCTGCCGTCTACACGGCCACCAAGTGGGGCATCGTCGGATTCACCGACGCGCTGCGAAAGGAATTCGGCAAGAAGAACGTCCGTTTCATCTGCGTCGAGCCCGGCATGGTGCGAACCGAGCTTCACCCTCGGCAGGAGTTTGAAAATGCGATTCGTTCGGCCGGAGTGGAAGAGCCGCTCGAACCGGAGGACATCGCCTCCGCCATCCTCTACTGCCTGGAGCAACCCAAACGTGTGACCGTCGCCGAAATTACCGTCCGTCCGGCTACGCAGGAAATGTGAGCGGTCTCTGTTGCCTAACCCGCGCCGGTCTGATTGGCCGGGTGCTCGCCAGGCTGGTGGTCAGCCTGGGCATTGTCTCAAGCCTCCATGTTACAGCCTTTTCTCAAGAGGCGGCCAATCTCCGTCCCGACGATGATACCTCGGACCCCAATTCGGCATGGACCTGGGTGGAGCACTGCCACGTCCAGAAATCGCACAAGCTGTCCGACTTTGGCACGTTTGGCTCGCTGCTGGTGACGGGTGACGCGCAGATGATCCTCTCGCATCCCTCGGCGGGAAGAAATCGCACGGGCTATTCCTACATCGCCAGCCTCAAGCAGAACCTTTGGCGCGACGCCGCCCTGATCGGCTACGCCGAGGGAGGCACTTCGTATACGCTGGACCACGTGATCCACGACAGCCTCGGAACGAATAACCTGGTGCAGCCTGCCGACGCGTATCTCTCTCATCTATTCGTTTTGCAGAATCTGCCTGCACACGATCTGCAACTGGTGGCAGGCCGAGTCGATCTCTCGGACTTCTTCGACACGAACGGTGCGGCGAACTGCGAGATTACCCAGTTCCTGTCGAAGAGCCTGGTCAACAACCCGACCATTTCTTTCCCGCAGGCTGGCATGGGTGCGGCCGGAAAATGGTCGCCGGCCTCCTGGATGTACGTCCAGGGTGCCGCCGCCGATGCCTTCGCCGTCGCCACCGAGTCGGGGTTCGATACGGCCTTCCACAGCAGCGGCGGCCCCTTCAGCATCTTTGAGATCGGTGTCTCTCCCTCCTTGGCGGGGCGGTCCGGGACCTACCGATTCATGTTCTGGCGCAAGCCGGCCTCAGGCCCGTCCCAAGGCGGCCCATCACCTGAGAACCACGGCTTTGCGCTGAGCTTCGACCAATCGCTCACCAAGAGCCTCACTCTGTTTTCGCGTTATGGCACCACTGATGTCCCCGTGGGCGGCATTCGCAACTTCTGGTCTGTAGGAGCGCATCTGAAGGGCCCCTTGCCCGGCCGGCGCGACGATTTCCTTCAGTGCGGCCTGGCACGCGGCAACGCAGTCCCGCAGGACGAGACCCTCATCGAGATCGGTTACAACGTGCATGCCACGGATCACTTGGCCATCACGCCCATCATGCAGGTCTTCGTCGATCCGGCACAGGATCCGCGCGATGAGACGGCCGTGGTGGCCGGCCTTCGCGCCGTGTACGTCTTCTGATGTCCCAACGGCTGCAGTGGTCCCTGACGTACCTCCAGTGGTCTGTATCTCTTCTGGCATATTCGTGCGCTGTGCTGTAGAATGACGGACGACCATTCAGGGAGAGGTGGTCGCAGGAATTGGCTAATGCAGGATGTGAAAGGTGTTCTCGATCGCCGCACAGCCGGGAAAGCTGTGCTTCTTCTATTCATCGTGGTTGCTTTGCTTGGTGGCTCATCGCTTTGTGGCGCGGCGCCGCTGAAAGACTGGTACAAGAGGCCGGGGCTCGATCCGAAGATCGCCGCGGCGATCGACGAATTCAGGGCCTCCGTGCCGCAGATCATGGACAAGGGCGATGTCCCCGGCGCGGCGATCGCGCTGGTCGATGATAAGGGGATTCTCTGGACGGAGGGGTTTGGCTGCCTGGGCGGCAAGGGCAAGAGACCGGTGACGCCCGATACGCCTTTTCTCATCTGCGGCATCACCAAGCTGATCACGGCCACGGCGGTGATGCTCGCCGTGCGGGATGGGCTGGTGAACCTCGATGAGCCGATTACGACGTATCTGCCGGAGTTCACGATCAACAGCCGCTACGAGGAGCACCCCGAGCGGAGAATCACGCTGAGACGCCTGCTCGATTATACGGCCGGACTGCCGCTGGAGGCGCCTCTGGGCAACTATTTCGAGCCGGCTTCATCCGCCTCCTTCGAGGATCACGTCAAGAGCGTCTTCGGCACTTGGCTCATATACGGGACCGGCACCGGTTTCTCCTACGGCAGCATCTCCTCCGACCTGGCGGCCTACGTGATTCAGAGGGTCAGCGGCAAGCCCTACGAGCAGTACGTCAAAGACAGGGTCTTCATCCCCCTGCAGATGTCCAGCAGCACGCTCGACCGAGCGGAGATTCTGAAGAACAGGAACCGGGCCGTCGGGCACATGATGGCCATGGACAGTCTGCCCGCCGTGTACCCTGGGCTGGGGGCCGGCGGCGCGTACTCGACCGTCAAAGATATCGCCCGCCTCCTTCAGTTGCATATCAACCGCGGGACTCTCGACGGCAAGCGCATCCTGGATGAATCTCTGATCCGCGCGATTCATCAGCCCACAGGAATCGTCACCCGGGATCCGAACCTGTACTACGGCATGGGAATTCACATCGACAAGCGGGCCCCCGAGCGGACGGAACAGCTTCTCTGGCACGACGGCTGGGGATTCGGCTTCACGTCCCTCATACATTGGTATCCCGAGTACGGCATCGGCGCCGTCGTGCTGACGAATCGGCTCCCGCATCCGGTCCTCGCCGACCTGGGTCTCACTCTGACGGACAGGCTGATCAAGGACAAGCTCGTCGAGAAGCGTTTTCCGCAGCCAGCGCCCGACGGCCACGGCTGCATCGGCACGTGGTGGGGCTGGCTGGACCACAAGCCAACGCCGTACCAGCCGGCCTGGCGGCGATATTGCGGCACTCATCGTCTGCGATTCACCGAGTACGAGCTCGAATGGTGGGCCAAATTGGCGATCCTGATCAAGGGCCGCGACGAATTCACGCCCCGCATCAAGGTCTATGAAAAGGACGGATTCCTGTGCCTGACCGAGTCCGAGTTCTTCAACAAATTCGGCGCTGGCAGGCACATCGATGAGCCGTTGCAGGAGATCAAGCCTGGCGTCTTCGCCGCCAAGTCGGGTATCACGCTTGACTTTACCCTCGCCATTCCCACCTGGCGCAACTACCGCCTCGAAAAACGGTGAACTAACACCACAGGTCCGTGCTCATCCAGAACGCAGAATCGTTGAGCCAAGAACTTCGCGATTGACCTCGCGTTGACCATCCAGGGCCCTTGACAGACTGTACGCTTTGACTTCGCGAACGTGGTCACATTCGACCTGGCGGGAGAACTCAAAAAAGGGAAGCATTCCTTCGACTTGCGGTCATTGTTCCCGGCGACTTTCGCATCTGAGGCGCCGATTTCAAGCTTGGGCACCAGGGGGTTCGACGCTCTGCGCTGGGTGGAAGACTTTCAACGCTTCGATCCACCACGTTGAACTGAAGACTGCCGCCAGAATCACAAGCCACACCTTGGGAGGCAGGGGCGAGGTATGAAGATAAGGACGAACGAACGGGACGGTCGTGATTACCAGGGACAAGACCACCATTCCTGCAAGCCACATGATACCAAAACGGTTTGAGAAGAGTCCTTGTCTGAGCAGAGGCAGTTTCTCCTGTTTCAGGTTTAAGGCCAGCATGATGTGGCCCAGAAGCCAAGTCACGAAGGCGGCGGACTGAGCCATGACCACATCGTGGGTGCTATAGTAAAGCCACAGATATACAATGAGGATTCCTATCGCAAGGAAGACGCCGTTTCTCAAAATGCGCCATGCGATGGTCCGGTTGAGAAAGCTGGTGACTGGCTGGGGCTTGCGTTCCAGAACATCCGGTTCGGCGGCTTCCGTCACGAAGATCGTCGAGGAAGCCAGGTCCATGAGTAGCTCCGTCAAAATGATGTAAATGGGAGCGAACGGAAACGGGATTCCCAGGGCCAATGGAACCAGGAAGATGGACAGCAAAATGGCCTTGGCGGAGAGATAGTAGGTAAGCCCCTTGCGAAAGTTGTCCATCGCCTTTCGGCCGAGGCGTATGGCTTCGGGCAGATGAACGAAGTTGTCGTCCGTGAGCACCAGATCGGCGGTCTCCTTGGCCAGGTCTGTCCCGATTTCACCCATAGCAATTCCGACATCAGCCGCCCTGAGCGCCGGGGCGTCATTCACCCCGTCGCCGATCACAGCCACCGTCTCGCCTTTCCGCTTCAGGATTGTCACCAGGCGTTGCTTCTGCGAGGGAGAGATACGCGCAAAGATCCTGGCGGAAGAAAGTCTCTCAGAGACCGTCGGATCGTCCATCTTCTCCAAGTCCTTCCCGTTCAGTGTGTCGCCCTGGATACCGATCATCCGCGCAACGGTTCCAGCGGTGGCGGGATAGTCCCCGGTGGCGATGTAGGTGGAAATACCGGCCCGGTCGAGAGAAGCCACCGCCTCTTTAACGCCCGGTCGGACCGGATCGGAAAGAATCGCCAGCGCCAGCAGTTCAGCGCCCTCTGGCGAGATATCCTCACCCTCGGCGTTTTGTTGCAGGGCAAAGGCTACGACACGACGGCCTTCATTGGCCGCTTTCTGGAGAAGTTCCAACAGTTTCTCTTTCTGCCGGGGCGCGACAGTGGACAAGTGGATGAGGCTCTCCGGTTCCCCAGCGATCGCGCCATAGGATGACTGTCCCTTCCTGTACGCCAATGTCCTCCACGGGCGTTCTTCTGAAAAGCCCTGGAATGCCGTGTAGGAGTCCTCGGGGCCAGGTTGCTCCAAGGCACTGGCAATCGCCTTGTCCGTTGGATCGTTCGAGTATTTCGGCAAACACAGGCTGATCTTCTGTTTCAGTTCGCCGGTCAAGTCCGGCGGTTTCACTCCTTGCCCATCGGGAAGAACAAAATCGTCCACTCTCATTTTGTTCTCGGTAATTGTCCCTGTCTTATCTGTGACGATGGCCGTCAGTTGTCCCAGAATCTCGACGCCGCGAAGACGCTTGACTACCAGCTTCTGGCTTGCGAGGGCAAAAGAGGCGAGGGCGAGCGCCATCGTGATGATCACGGGCGGCTGGCCGGGAATCATCAGAAAGGTCAGGGCCAGCCACGTCAGAATCATCTCCTGCATATTCAAGCCCCGCAACAAACCGACCGCCGGGATGAGGACGCTGACGATCACAGCAAGGACCGCCAGGGTCTTTGCCAGACGGGTCATGGCCTCCTGAATGAAGGTCTTTTCCTTTCTCTGTGCTTGCACTTCGTGAGCGATGGTCCCCAACTCACTCCGGCTTCCGACGGCCAGGACGATGCCCTTGCCTTCGCCAGCCAGAATCGTGGTTCCGGAGAAAACGCAATTTCGTCGTTCGGCGAGCGGGGCCTCCTGATCTACGTCCACCTGTACGTCCTTGTGAACAGGGAACGACTCCCCAGTCAATGGAGCCTCATTCACCAGAAGTCCATACGACTCGATCAGGCGGATGTCGGCGGGGACTCGCACTCCTTCGGAAAGGATCACCACGTCGCCCACGACCACCTCGGCTGTGCCGATTTCCTGGATTCGCCTGCCTCTCAATACCTTCGTCACGGGCTGCGTCAGCTCTCGCAATCGAGCCATCGTGCGATCTGTTCGGAATTTGTTGATGAACTCGACGCCGATATAGGCTGCTACCACGAATACCATGACGCCGGCTTCGGCAGCCTTTCCGAACAGAAGCGAGAGGGCCGCAATGGACAGAAGCAGAACCATCATGGGCTCTTTCACGCCGTCCAGGATCAATTCCCAGACTCCCGTGGGCTTGATCTCCTCCAGTGCATTCGAACCGAAGGCGCGGCGATGGGCGTCGATTTGCTCTTGAGACAAGCCCTGCGTGACATCTCCCCCAAGCGAGTGGATGACGTCCTCACGGGGAGTGCTCCACCAGTAGCGTAGAGCGTCATTCGAAGCATTCGTCTCGACTGGATTCTTCGTCATGTTGTCCTCTTCGCAACTAACGTTGCATGAACACTACATTTGGCAATTGCTCAGGATACTGGCACAGTGACGCGAGAGTTCATCAATTTTTCCTGAACTGGGGGCCAAATCCTGAGTATTCGCGTAGAAGAATGGTACTTGGGCATGATCTTTGTCCTCAACAAGCATGATGATTTTCCTGACGGAGTAGTCTTGGATGACGAATTGACGGACAACTCTGGCCAGCGTACTCTCGCAACGACCTATGCTCGCCGAGGATACCGGATGGCTGTGTCCTGTCCGGGATTCCGAACGTGCGGTCTCTCTCCGAACGCGGATGAGCAGTTGACCGAGGAGGTATCCCCATGAACGTTCTCGTCAAGGTCATAGTCACGAAAGCACCAGCCGCGACGCTGCTCATCCGCTTCCTTGCGGGCGCCGTGTTCTTTGTCGAAGGGGTAAAGAAGTTCCTTTTTGTGGCTCAGTGGGGGGCGGGGCGCTTCGCCAAGATTGGCATCCCGTTCCCCGATTTCACCGGCCCGTTCGTCGGAGTGGTCGAGATTGTTTGCGGACTGCTGCTGTTGTTGGGCCTCCTCACGCGCCTGGGAGCGATTCTGTTGCTCATCGACATTAGCGTCGCCATTGCCACAACCAAGGTGCCCATCCTCTTGAAAAGCGGCTTCTTTGCGATGGAAGACCCCGCGCGCACCGATTACTCCATGCTTATGAGCCTCCTGTTCCTGCTCATTGTCGGTGCCGGGCGGTGGTCCCTGGACGCTCGCCTGGGCAGACACGGGACAGCAAAACCATCATTGCCCTAAAAGGGAGTTGGGCCATGAAGCAACGCTGTTCGCCGTGCAGCCGCGAGTCAAACCCCCAAGGAGGTCCTGAGTGGCACTGGATAGGCGGCTCACTGTGCTGGCTCGCCATACTGACGTTCTGGCCGATGATGGCCTTGGCAGGACCGCCATTTGTGACGGATGATCCCGAGCCGGTCAAGTATCAACACTGGGAATTCTATGTGGCATCCCAAACCACCCAGACCGCCGACGACTGGTCTGGTACGCCACCACATTTCGAGTTGAACTACGGGGTCGTTCCCGACGTGCAGCTTCACCTGATCGCGCCGCTGGCTTACGACGCTCCCGCCCAAGGAGACCGGCACTACGGGTACGGAGACACCGAACTTGGCGTGAAGTATCGTTTCATCCAAGAAACGGACTGGTCCCCGCAGGTGGGCGTGTTTCCGCTGCTGGAAATCCCGACCGGGAACTCTGACGAGGGCCTGGGCAGTGGGCACGTGCAGGCGTTTCTACCGCTATGGCTCCAGAAGGGCTTGGGCTCCTGGACCTTCTATGGCGGTGGCGGCTACGGCATCAATCCGGGCGCGGGCAACCGTGACTGGACGTTCTTGGGTGCGGTTGCACAGGTCCAAGTCATGGAGAACATCCTCATCGGGGCGGAACTCTATCATCGCACGTCTACCGAAGTCGGCGCGGAGGCAGATACCGCGTTCAATCTTGGAACCGTCATTGATGTGACGCACCACCACCACCTGCTGGCTTCAGCGGGCTGCTCCATCGACGGACCCACGCGATTTCAGGCATACATCGCCTACCAACTGACCTTTGGCCCACACTTTTTCTCGAAGCACCGCGCTCCGGCGCTTTGGCGCGGCCCGCCTCGCTGATTGCGAGCCGTCCGGGAGTTGTACAAGAGGAGATGTATCTCGTGAATAGGGAGGTAGGTCCTGAATTGTGCAATGCTATTCGGGGCCGGCCTCAGAGGTTCATGGGCAGGCCGCGGTCGCGGAGGTACTCTTTCATCTGGGTGATCGTGTAGTTGTCGAAGTGGGTGATGGAGGCCATGAGCACGGCGTCGGCGCCGCCTTGGACGATGGCGTCGTAGAGGTGGTCGAGCGTGCCGGCGCCGCCTGAAGCGATGACGGGGATATTGACGGCGTCGGATACCGCCTTGTTCAGCTCGTTGTCATAACCCGCGAGCGTGCCGTCGGCATCCATGCTGGTCAGGAGAATTTCCCCGGCGCCCAACTCCTCGCCGCGCACGGCCCATTCGACTACGTCGATATCCGTTGGCTCGGAGCCGGCCTTGATGCAGACCTGCCAGTGGCCCGCCCGCGTTTTGGAGCGCCGTGCGTCGATGGCGAGGACCACGCATTGATTGCCGAACCGCTTGGCCGCCTCGGTGATCAGCCTGGGATTCTTGACGGCCGCAGTATTGACGGAAACCTTTTCCGCGCCGCTTCGCAGCAACTCGTCGATCTGCTCGACCGTCCCGATTCCGCCGCCGACTGTGAATGGGATGAAGACGTTCTCCGCCACGCGGCGCACCAGATCCACGATGGTCTTGCGGGACCGGATCGTCGCGGTGATATCGAGGAAGACCAGCTCGTCCGCCCCGTCGTCGCTGTACCGGGCCCCCAGCTCGACGGGGTCGCCGGCATCCCGCAGATTCAGGAAGTTGACGCCCTTGACGACGCGGTTGTCTTTGACATCGAGACACGGAATAATTCGCTTGGTCAGCATAGTTCAGAGTCTGAAGTGTGAAGTCGGAAGTGTGAAGTCGGACTGGCTCAGCGTTTGGGCTTCAGACTTCAGACTTGAAACGTCACACTTTCCTCCTGCAAATCTCATAGAAGTTCTTCAGCACGTGCAGGCCTTGGTTTCCACTCTTTTCGGGGTGGAACTGAACGCCGTAGATATTTGCCTTCTGCACGGAGGCGGTCAGTGGCGAGCCGTAATCGGTGTAGGCGATCTTCGCCTGCGGATCGGCGACCTGGGCATGATAGGAATGGGCAAAGTAGAAGTGCTTTGCCCGTCCCAGACCCGCGAACAGCTCCATGTCTTCAGGCAGCTCGACCAGATTCCAGCCCATGTGCGGCACCGTCTGCCCCGGCCCAATGGGCACGATATTTCCGCGGATCAGCCCCAGACCCTCATGCGGGCCATACTCGCAGCTTCGCTCAAAGAGCATCTGGTGTCCGACGCAGATGCCGAGAATGGGCTTACCCGCCTCGGCGGCTTGTCTGACCAGTCCGGCGGCGTCGCCGAGGGCCTCGACCGCATACCCGAATGCCGCGACGCCCGGCAGAACCAGCCCGGCCGCCCCATCAATCGCCGCCCCATCCCGGCTCAACTGGACCTCACAGCCGATATGGCGGAACGCGTTGCAGACGCTTTTGACGTTGCCCACGCTGTAATCAATTACCACGATCATCCTAAGAGTCTACTGTTGCGGCAGTTACATCGTCAAATGAGAATATCTGATACGCCGGTTCAGCGGATATGATTTGCCCCCGCGCCGGCCGTCGCCCTATAATAACTGCTCCCAGCCGCGTTGCCGAGACCACTTTTTGTTGAGTCTGGGCCGCGAAAATGTCGATGCTATCCTGGACAGAAAACGCAGAATTCAAAGGGAATGTATGTGCGGCATCGTGGCTTATCTCGGTAAAAAAGCGGCCCAACCGATCCTGATCGAGGGCTTGAAGCGGCTGGAGTACAGGGGGTACGATTCGGCGGGCGTGGCGCTGCTGTGCGACGGTGCGATCCGCGTCAAGAAGACCAGCGGCCGCATCAGTGCCCTGGAGCAGATTCTCGATAAGCCCCGATGCTGCGATATCCTGGGCATCGGCCATACGCGATGGGCGACCCACGGCGAGCCCAACACCGTCAATGCCCATCCCCACCTCGACTACACCGGCAAGATCGCCGTCGTCCACAACGGGATCATCGAGAATTACAGCACGCTGAAGACCTGGCTGCGAAGCGAGGGCGTCCCCTTCGTCAGCGAGACGGACACCGAGGTCATCGCGAACCTGGTCGGGTATCTCTACGCTCATCATGATGGCGTCGCTGGCTCGAACGGGCAGCACCGGTTCGAATGGGCCGTCCAGCAGGCCCTGCAAAGGCTCCATGGGACTTTCGGCCTGGCGATTCTCTGCTGCGATTTCCCCGATACCCTCATCGGCGCCAAGCGCGGCAGTCCCCTGATCCTGGGCGTCGGCGACAGCGAGTACATCCTGGCCTCCGACGCCTCCGCCATCGTCGAGCACACCACCCGCGCCATCTACCTGGCCGACAACGAAATGGTCCTGATCGGGCCGGATGGATTCAATACGAAAACAATCGACAATGTCGCCGTCACGAAGGACCTCAAGGAGATCGAGTTCTCGCTCGACCAGATCGAGCTGGGCGGATTCGAGCATCACATGCTCAAGGAAATCTTCGAGCAGCCCGAGTCGCTCAGCACGTGCATGGGCGGGCGGATCGACAAGCAGTGCGGCAAGATCAAGCTGGGCGGCATCTCCCAGTACCTCCGCGAGCTCACGCAGGCCAAGCACATCATCTTCACGGCGTGCGGCACGGCGTTCCACGCGGGCCTCGTCGGCGAGTTCCTCCTCGAACACCTGGCGCGCATCCCGACGGAGACCGAGTACGCCAGCGAGTTTCGCTATCGCAACCCGATCATCGGGGACGACACGATCGTGATCGCCATCAGCCAGTCCGGCGAGACGGCCGACACGCTCGCCGCCGTCGAGCAGGCCAAGGAGCGCGGCGCGACCGTCCTCGGCGTCGTCAACGTCGTCGGCTCCTCCATCGCCCGGGCGACCGATGCGGGCATCTACTTGCACGTCGGACCCGAGATCGGCGTCGCCAGCACCAAGGCCTTCACCGGCCAACTCGCGGTCCTGAGCATGCTGGCCATCGAGCTGGGTCGCCGAAGGCACATCAGCAGCGACGAAGCCGCCTGGTATATCGACGAAATGTCCCGGATCCCGGAAAAGATCGGCGAGATTCTCGATCAGTCCGAGCACATCCGCGAGATCGCCGCGGCCAACATGGACAAGGAGAATTGGCTGTTCCTCGGCAGAGGATTCAACTACCCGGTGGCCCTGGAAGGGGCGTTGAAGCTGAAGGAGATCAGCTACATCCACGCCGAAGGCCTGCCTGCCGCCGAGATGAAACACGGGCCGATTGCGTTGATTGCCGACGGGATGCCGGCGGTCTTCATCGCTACCGCCGGGGCCCAGTACGACAAAATCATGGGCAACATCGAGGAAGTCAGGGCCCGCGGCGGCAGGGTCATCGTCGTGGCCACCGATGGCGACGAGGCGATCCGGGACAAGGCAGACCACCTGATCACGATCCCGGATGTCCCGGAATTGTTCCAGCCGATGCTGACCGTTGTGCCGCTGCAACTGCTGGCGTATCACGCGGCCGTGCTTCGCGGCCACGACGTCGACAAGCCGCGAAACCTCGCCAAGAGCGTCACCGTCGAATGACACACAACCCGGCGGGGGTTCCTCGCCTGCCGACCGCAAGCACAGGGTCGCGGTCCGCGCGTCTAGTACGCTCTTGAAACACGGGCAGGCTTCCGCTATGCTTATGACGCAACCCGTTTGTGAGCGACGCGATACCGTCGGTTCCTGCTCACTATTGATGGGTGGCAGCAATCAAGGGAGTGATGGATGCTTGTATCTGACGAGAGACACGTCAACCGTGCGCCATCGCGTGCGTTCACGCTGGTCGAGCTGCTGGTGGTCATTGCGATCATCGGCGTGCTGCTGTCGATCCTGCTGCCTTGCCTGCACAGGGTCAAAGCCAACGCATTCCGGACCGGATGCATGCACAATTTGAAGCAGATCGGGCTGGGAATGGACATGTATCTCGACGGCAACGACAATACGTGGCCCTGTGCGAATGATCCTGTTTCGACGAGCCCGGCGTACTGGCTGTGGATGGGCCGCGGCTGGCGGTCCTTCGTCAAACCCTACTTGGACAACTCGATCAATTCGGAGGATCCCTCCGTCCTGCTGTGTCCCGAGGACCGGGCCGACCCTGCCAAGTACGAATCCACCAGTTACGCCTACTCGATGGCATTCTACCACAGCGCCGATCAGATCAACGCCATGAGCGACAAGAGCGACACATACGCCAATCCCAAGGCCTCCATCCCACAGCGGATCGGCGATGTCGCTAATCCGGCCGCCAAAATCGTCATCGGCGAGTGGGCCAGCAACCATCTGGCTGTCGAGCAGGAGCAGGGCTGGTGGAACTGGCAGGGGGCGCGTAACTTCCTGTTCGCCGACGGTCAGGTGGCCTTTCTGCACGCCGAGCAGATTCGCCCCGCCCGCGACGGCCTGCCCGACGCGAATCTCACGATCCGCGGCATCAAAGGCCGTGACTGGACCCCGTAGTCGTTCTGGCCTGGTGGACCAACCTCCTTTCAGCAATCTTTCAGAAAGTCCGAGAAATACGTATTTCTACGTATAGACGCCAGCATGAGGTACCAATACAATCCGGATGATCCTGGTCGGTCGAGTCGCGCGTCTCCACCCAGCGCTGCGCTCGGGTCGCCCACCGAGTAGTGGGAAAGGCATGGCGCATCACTCAGTGAGCCGCGATGAAGGAGGCAAGGTCATGTTTACGAACCATGTATCGTCTCTCCTGAGCCACCCGCCGCCTCATTCCTCCAGTTGGCGTAAGCACGCGTTCTTTTCCATTACGAGATCAGGAAAATCGTTTATCCATATCTGAAAGTGAGGAGCCACTATGAGACCTACGAGAGCACACCCATACCAGAGCCCATCTGTGTTCCTAATCATGGTTGCAATCGGCCTTGGCTTGGCGTTGCCCGCCTTGGGTGATGACTGCTACACCTTCGTCACCCGCTGGGGGCAGACCGGAGAAGGCGCTTTTGTGCACCCGTCGGACATTGCGGTTGACCGAGAAGGGTCCGCCTACGTGGCCGAGGGCGCGGGAGGCGACTGGGGTCGTGTCAAGAAGTTCACGCCTGACGGTAGCAAATTGCTGTGGGAGAAGGGGGGCAGCGCGCCATTAGTGGTGCACAATGCGTGGGGGGTGGCGGTGGATTCGGATGGGCATGTGTATGTTTCGGACACATATAACAACCGTGTTGTCGTGTGCCGCGCGGGCGACGGTGGGCTTATTGGTTGGTACGGGGGTTGTGACGATCCGGCCCATGCGGGCCTGGGACATTGGCATGCGCCTGACAGCACCCATGTCCCGGTCGCCGGCGCGGGGCCAGGACAGTTCCTTAACGTCCTCGGGGTGGACGTCGATGCGGCGGGATGCGTCTATTTCGTGGACCAGGGCAACTATCGCATCCAGGTATTCAGAATGTCTTCGGACGAGCCCGGCGGTTTCTCTCTGAATCTCATAGGGTGGTTTGGCGGCTGCGACCAGCCCAGTCAACACCAGGGCAATGACCGAATACACGCGCCGGACAGTGCGCATCATCCGCAGCGTGGCTCGGGCAACGGGTTCTTGTGGGGACCGTGCCACCTTGCCGTGACGAGCAGCGGGTACATTTATGTGACGGATGGTACTGGCTTCCATGACCATCGGCCCCCTTACCTGCTGATGTTCGCTACGGATGGTCGATTCGTGAGAGAATGGAACGAGACTGAGATACCTTACGGCGTCTTTGGAATCGCCGTTGACGCCGATGGATGCCTGCAGATATCGAATCCAGTTTCCGGATGGATCGCCAAATACACGAGCGACATATCCTTGGTGTGCCGCTGGGCGGCACGCGGCTTTGATCCCGGACTAATCGACTGGCCATTGGGTCTGGCCGTTGATGGGGATGGGATAGTGTACGTCACCGATTCCAATATGCGTTGCGTACAGGTATTCGAGCCGTGGGCCGCGGTTCCAGAGCTCTATCTTCATGGAGTTGATCCGGACCTGACTCTTGACGACGCTGCACCGACAGGCACAGTAGCCAAGTACAAGGATTCCCCGAGTGTCAACAGAACTGCCTTCAAGGAGATTGGGACGTGGACGTATGATGTTCTGGCGGGCGCGGCTCTGGATTCTTCGAGAAACCTCCATGTATGGGTGGGGTTGAAGAACAGTGACGACCAGGGGACCTATTTCGACATTCGTGGGGAACTCTATAAGAACGGAACCTTAGTTGCTTCGGGTGAGACCATGAACGTCCAGGGTATCACACGCAATCCGGACAGGGCCAAGGAAGTGGCCGTTGCCTTTGGGACGGTGTCCGATCCCGCACTCAACCCTGGTGACGTCCTCTCTCTCAAGATCTTGACCAAAGTTACGGCTACGGGCGGGCACAGTAGTGCGGTCGGCCTGCGGCTGTACTACGACTCGCTCAGCCGGCCTTCCCGGTTCGAACCAGGCCCGACCCCATAGTTGCGCCACCCTCAGAAAAGAATGAGGAACCGACGCAGACACGCGCAGTCGGATGGGGACCTCATCGGCGTGGACGTGGCGGGGCCGCCTCGCTGCATAGTTCGGCGATCTCCTGGGCGCTCAGGGCCCGCTTGTAGAGGCGGACCTCGTCCATCAGGCCGTTGGGCGTCTTTTGAAACGTGCCGCTGAACCAGTCGGCCGGTGGCAAGGCCCCTTGATTCGGATGGCCCAGCGGCAGATAGATGTCGCCACGCTCGTCGATGGCGATGTCCCGGCAGAGTTGTGCGACGCCGACGTAGCTGGCCCACATGAGCTGCGAGGTGTCCGGGGAAAGCTTGGCCACAAATCCATTCTGGTATCCGTCATAGCCCCCGCCGTGGTGGGAAAGTCATGGGACGCGGTTCCCCCGCACACGTAGATGTTGCCGTTGGCATCGACATATATGTCGCGGGCATGCTCCCAGCTGCTGCCGCCGAAATAGGTGGAGAGCGCCAAATTGTACGAATCCCCTGCGAGCACGGGGGCAATTCCCGCCAGCAGGAGAATCACTGATGCACAGACAACGCCGTAATCGTTGCAGAGTTCGTTGTGCACGCGCGACGCCATCATTTGAAGAACCTCCATACCATGGTACCTACGACACCTCTCTCCATCGATGCAGTCCCGCCCATATGATATCAAAAGACCCTTCCTGTTCCATGAGTGGCACGCTCGGACTACGAATTATCTTCCGCAATATTGACAGAGGACTGCTGCCTGAGGCATAATGAGTCTGTTTCCTGCCTTCGAGGAGTGACGATGAGCACGACGAGATATGGTCATCCGCCCGTTGCGGCTGTCTTGGCGCTTGTCTGTGCCGCGTTGGCTGCCGGACAAGCCCGGCCCTTCATTACCGATGTGAATGTCGTGGTGCCCGGCGTCCAGGGTGTCAGCGGGCTGCTCACCGATGCCGTCCTTGAGAATGGATGCTTCTCGTGCTATTCGACGGTGCCGGGCCGGCTCGCTCCCGCCTCAAGGTCTCTGGCAACGGCCGGAGAGTATGCGTGCGCCGCAGGCATGATGCAGTATGTGGAGATCGACACGCTGGTGGTCGTCTATCCCCGCTACCGGCGGACCTGGTCGGGCGGACGCATCGGAGTGACCCTCTCTGATGCGGATATCGAGACGCTGAAGGCCGAGGTGGCCCAGGCGCAGCGTTTCATCTGGCGAAGCTCCAATCTCAAGTGCCTGGTCAAGACCGACTGGCTGGTCATGGATCGGGTACTGTCGCCGGCGCAGCTCTGGGACATGTCCGGCAAGGGCGGGTACTGGCTGACGTACTGGCCGGTCGGCGGCGGCTCCGTCGAGCAGGACCTGCGCGACGCCGGCATCGGCAATGGTCAGTATTCGGTCGTCGTCGTGCTCTACGCGTTTGAGAACTCCGACGGGGCCGAGGCGGCCATCGGCGGCGGCACGTACGGCGTCGATGTCGGCTTTCTCGGCAATACATCGTACGTCGCAATCCCGCTGGCCTGGGGCCTCGACTGCGACGGCGTCTTCGTCCACGAGTACCTCCAACGCGCTAGATTCCATCTTTACCGCCAGCGGCAATCCCGGTGGCAACGACATGGGTCACGCGGACCATCCGGAGGAGTTCAAGCATCCTGCTGATTGCGGCAGGCATTTCAACTTCCTGCTGTCCAATGTTCTGGACCCCCAGAGCTGGCTCGCCTTGGACCCCGAATGGGCAAGGCTGTGCACAGCGGCGGATAGCGATGACGACGGGGTCCCGGACGCCGGTGACCTGCCGATTACGGAGGAATCGTTCGGCTCCTCGCCCACGAAGAGCGACACGGACGATGACGGTCTGAGCGATCTCGAGGAATTGACGGCCGTGTACTACCGCGAGTTGGACCCGTTGAATCCCGACTGCGACGGCGATGGGCTGCTGGATGGCGAGGATGCGTATCCCCTTTTCTGGTGCAATGACCAGGTGGCCAAAAGCGAGCCGCAGATCGACGGCCGCATTCGCGCCGACGAGTACACAAATGTGGCGAGTCCCTGGACCCCGCCGAATGCGGACTTGCAGGTGTCCGCGTACGTCGGCTGGTCGGACAACGTTCTGTATGTGGCGGCCGATGTCATCGACAGCGCTGTGCAGACCCCGTACCAGGACCCCTTCTGGAATTTCAATGACAACTTCGAGGTCAACATTGACGCCCCGCAGGACGGGTGGCTTACCGGCGACCAGCGCAATTACCGCTTCTACGCGGTGCCCGGGGGCTCCGAGGGCAAGCCATATGTCTTCGGCGAATTCGGCTCCCGCGCCACAGGCGACATGGCATGGAAGGACATCGACGTGTCCGCCGTCGCCGCCAAGTACGCCCTGCGTCTGGGCGGCTACTCGATCGAGATGGCCATTCCGTCAAAGGTGCTCAACGCCGGCGGCGCGAGAATGGCCGATGTGCGTCCCAGGGCAGGCTCATCCACCCGCGTGACATTCTCCGTCCGCGATCTCGACGCCTACGCCGACTGGCCCGAATTCAACGTCTTCTCCGGCCAGGACAAAGACACCCCCGCCTTCGTCACCCTCCACTTCATCGAGTGACTCACTGCCGTCGCTCAGGAACATCTGCTTTCCGCACGGCCGGATGCCAAACAGGCTTGCCGGTTCTCCATGGCATCATGGAGTCTGGAGTCTCGTTGATCGCGGGGCCTTCTTGCCTGTCGAAGAACGTGTGGGTCCTCCTGCCAATATGTGGGTCTTGACGCAAAAACTCCGATTATCTACCGCGAAAATACGTATTTCTACGTATAGACGGTGCCATGGAACGACGGGTAAGATCCATGACCTGGGACAGGCTCAACCAGAAGATCCGGGTTGTGCCTGAGGTTGGCTATGTTGTGTCTTGGGGTCGGTGGAGGCCCTTCGATGACGCAAAGATGGCAAGCGTTGTGCAGTCGCACGTTGTCAATCAAGCGACTCCAGAACTCTACGCACATGGCGCCGGCCTCCGGACGCTGTGGTGGTCTCTCTCTCTCTCTCTCTCTTGAGCCGCCCGCCGCCTGATCCATCAGGTTAGGATAAACCTCACTTCCTATTAGCTGCCTTGTGAACGCCTTTTTGAGGGGAACACTCATGAGTATCCGAAAGTTGACATTTCTGACCGTCGCAATTGTTGTGCTGACTTCAATGTTGGGGGCGAGGTCAGTCCTTCCCGCGGAGTCGAATCCAGGATTCATGCTTGCTGTACCCCGTGCAGTCGGTAGTATGGACAGTCCCGATGCCTCAGTTCTTCGATTCTTGTTTGTTGAAGGAACTGAACTACCGAGCGATTTACCGGAAATCCCAGCAAAATGGTTTGTGAATCCAGCATACGCCGCATTCAGCCCTGGCGGTGAACTTTTTGTTACGAATTGTCATCGCAATACTTCCGGTGTGGGAAGCATTTCAAGGTTCGTATTTGATGGGAACTTGAATTTCACCTCCAATGGAACAATTACTGGCAATTTACTCAACGCTACACACGGTATAGCTTTCAGTCCATCTGGCGAGCTCTTTGCTGCCAATGCTGTTGGCGGGACTATCTCTCGTTTCACCCTTCAAAATGGAGAGGCAATCGCAAAGGGAGTCATCAACACCGACGTAGGAGATGGCAGCCAAGGTCTAGCCTTCAATCAGTACGGAGAGTTGTTTTTCGCACATCGTTATTGTATCAAACGATACACATTCAACTCCGACGGACAGGCTACACTTGTAGGGTCTTTCTATATCCCCGCCAGCAGACCCCACGGAATTGCCTTCAATCCGATATACTCGGGCAATTCACAAGGTGAACTTTTTGTCGCTGCCTATGATGAGAAGCGCGTCCTTCGGTTTCTGGTCAGTTCTAATAGCCTGACGCCTAACGGAGACTTCCCTGCAAATGCCGGGCCGCTTGGCGTAGTGTTCAGCCCCAAAGGGGAACTTTTCGTGGCATGTTACGATTCAGGTGGAATCTATCGATTTCTCTTCGATGCGGGGGGAAATGCAATCCCAAGCGGCTATACTGAAACACCAGTCCAGTTAGGTGGGCCGGCTATTTTGCCTGTGTCTGTTCTGCAACCGAATCAAGGCCCTACCGCCAACGCTGGCCCCGACCAGACTGTCGAATGTGCGTGCCAACTGCCTGGGGGGACTCAGGTGACACTGGACGGCTCCGGCTCACACGACCCTGATAGCGACACACTGACGTACAAATGGACAGGGCCCTTTGTCGGGAGCCCGGCCAGCGGTCCGAAGCCCATTGTCAAGCTCGTGCCGGGCTGTCAGGGTACGTATACCATAATCCTCGTGGTCAACGACGGCCAGGCGGATTCGGCCGCCGACGAAGTAGTGATTACGGTCCGGGATACAACGCCGCCAGCAATCACCTGTCCGGCATCTGTGGCGGTGGAAGCCACGAGTGCGAACGGCGTGTCGGCCGACGATCGTGCGATTGTGACGTTCCTGGCGGGGGCATCGGCGACGGACAACTGCGACCCCTCTCCAGTCGTCAGTCACAGTGCTGTGCCAGACCCGTTCCCGATGGGTCTAACCTCAGTGACGTTCACGGCGACGGACGTCTCGGCAAATAGTTCGAGCGGTGAGGCAACGGTGACCGTTCAGGATACGACGCCGCCGGAAATTACGATCACCGCTCCGCAGCCATACGGACTATATGCGGCGGACTCCTTGACGCTGAGCTTCACGGCAACAGATGCTGTCGGTGTAAAGGAATTGTCAGCCGTCCTCGAGGACCCCGCTGGCTATTCGCAGCCCGTATCTTCGGGCTTCAAACCGGGCGCGGGTGTTTACACGCTGATCGTGACGGCGTCCGATGCGGCGGGCAACCGCGCACAGGCTGAAGTTCTCTTCGTCGTCTATGATCCTGCGGCCGGTTTTGTCACGGGCGGCGGCTGGATTCAGTCGCCGGCGGGGGCCTACTTGCCTGATCCTTCTCTGGCAGGGAAAGCGACCTTCGGCTTCGTATCGAAGTACCACAAGGGTGCCGCGGTCCCGGAGGGTCAGACGGAGTTCGTCTTCAAGGCAGGCAATCTGAACTTCCACAGCACCAGCTATGACTGGCTCGTTGTCACCGGCTCCAACTATGCCGGGTTCAAGGGAACAGGTGCGATCAATGGGTCCGGCGCATACAAGTTCATGCTCTGGGCAGGCGATGCCCCCGACACCTTCCGGATGAAGATCTGGACGGAGGCTGTCGACGGAACGGAGACCGCTGTCTATGACAATGGTTTCGATCAGGGGCTTGGCGGCGGATCAATCGTGATCCACACCAAGTAAACCAACGCTTTTTCACAATTATCGAGGGGCTGCGGCAATCAAGACGCAGCCCTTCCTTTTTGCTTTGCCGAGCAGCAAAGAGGCGTGCAATACACACGCCTCACAGCACAGCCTCTGTCCTGTGGTCTATGTTTTCAAGCCGGTCAAGTCGGGTTCGAGCCGGCGGTTTTCGCGGAGGACATCGTCGAGAGTCAGTCTTGTTCGGCGGCGGGCGGCTTCGCGGCCTAAGATCGCCGTCAGGGTTGCGTTGATGCTGGGCTTGATCGTCGGGTTGGTGGTGTCGCCGGCGATGACGGACTTGTGGAACGCGTCGATGTTGCGCTCGGCGCCGCGCGGGTAGAGCTCGACGACGTCGCCGCCCCGCCAGCCGGTGCGATTGCCGAGGATGCGGACCCGCGAGGTGTAGCCGGTCTCCAGGACGCCGTCACTGCCCTGGGCGAGACAGTCGCTGCGGAACTCGGAGCGGTTCTTCAGGTGCTCGCCGCGGTGATTCAGGATCATTCCATTCGGGAACTCGTAGGTGATGGAGAAGACGTCGTGGGAGTCGCCGTGCGGGTCGCTGCGTCCGATCTGTGAGGCGCCCATCGCGCTGGCCGGCCTCTGGCTCGCGATCCACAGGGCCACGTCGATCGCGTGGATGCCCGCATTGACGATGTAGCTGCCGCCGAGATCGTCGTCGTTGACCCAGATCAGCTCCCGCAGGCGGCTCTCGACGGTGGCGGTCTTCGGCGGATCGCGGAAGCTCTCGTCGTTGTACTCGGAGCTGAGCAGGGCGATCCGGCCGATGGCGCCTTCCTGCACGCGCTTGACGCCCTCGATGAAGAACGGGTCGGTGCGGGTCTGGAAGTCGCACAGGAAGACCTTCTTCGCGGCGGTCGCTTTCTTCGCCGCCTGCTGGATTCTCAGGCAGCCGGGGACATCGCAGCCGAGCGGCTTGGCGATATACACATGCCGGCCGGCCTCGACCACCGCCTCGACGTGCTCGGGGAAGCAGTAGGGCGGCGTCTCCATGAAGACCGCCTCGACGCCGCTGGCGATGAGTCCCTTATAGCCGGACAGGCCCGTGAAGCGCTTGTCCTTCGGCACGTTGAACTGCTCGCCGGCGGAGTTGACAACGGAATCGAAGTAGTCGGCCAGGGCGATAAGCTCATAACCGCCGTGTTTTTGCACCATGCCCGTGATCATCTGGCCGCGGCCGCCTATACCGATGACGCCCGCCTTGATCCGGCTGTTTGCGGCGGTGCCCCGAACGGCGCCCGGCCGGACAAGCGTGAAAGATAGCGCGGCGGCCCCGGTCGCAGAAACGAAGTCCCGCCGCGTCAGATGTCGTCTCCTGCTGTCATCTGCGTCGATCATGGTGTAGCCTCCTTTGATCCAGAGTCCCGATCGGTGCGCCGGCACTTAGCCTGCATCGTCGCGCGCCCAGATTACCCGATGCGATTGGCAGATGCGAAAAAATAATCGGCTTGCCTATTTTCATGGGGGGGCTGTCATGGTAGGGTGTCGGCGTAGGAAATGGAAACCTCTTGGAGGAGGACATTATGAAGGTACGGAGAGTTCTGAGGTCCGTGTGGCGGTCTTGGCGGGAGCTCTGGCGGCTGGATTGGGAGCGTCACTTGGGGGTGGACCCGCATAGATGGGAGAGCAAGATGGAGATACGGCAGCGGCTGGCCTCGCCGCGAAGGTAGAGCCTCGAAACAACGCCGGCAAGTTGCTCAGTGCCGGATTTGCCCGTTGGAGGCGTGGCACGTCGGTCCCCTTACAGAGAGGCATACCCCTGTGCCAAGGGACGGCATAAACGCGAGTCCCAACGCGGTTTACGGCAAAATCTTCTTGGCTTTCCCGCGGGATTTCTGTAAAATAGGAAAGATGCAAAAGATGGCATGGCAGGCTGTTGCTCAGGTTCTCTGACGAGGGGATATTCGATGAGAAAACGGCTGTGTTATGGGACGGTCCTGGCGGCGGTTCTGGTGGGCTTGTGCGTAGCGGCCCCTGAGCCGGCGATTGTTCAGCGGGCGGGGCAGTGGACGGTCGAGGTCCGATTCGAGCATCCGCAGCAGATCGTGGTGCCCTGGGGCCGCGACGGCCAGAGCCGATTCTGGTACATGATCCTGACGGTGACCAACCGCACGCGCCAGGACGTGGATTTTTATCCGAAGTGCGACCTGATGACCGACACGTTCCAGATCGTGCCGGCCGGGCAGAGCGTCCCGCCAATCGTGTTCCAGCAGGTTAAAGAGCGGCACAAGATGGTCTACCCCTTCCTTGAGTCGGTGGACAAGATCGACAGCCGCTTCCTCCAGGGTGAGGATAACGCCAAGGACATCGCCATCATCTGGCGGGATTTCGATCCGAAGGCCAAAGGCTTCAAAGTGTTCATCAGCGGCCTGAGCAATGAGACCGCCGTCGTGCAGCACCCGGTGGCCGTCGATCAGACCGGCCAGCCCGTCCAGGTCTATCTCCGCAAGACGCTCCAACTGGACTACACCCTACAGGGCGACCCCACCATAAGGCCCGCCGTCGAGACGATTTACAAAGGCCAGAGCTGGGTAATGCGGTAGCGGCCGGCCGTCCCCGGCCCCAATTCACGATTTGTCGCTCGGGGCAGCGTGGAAATGCACGAGATGCCCGGAGTTCAACCTCGGTACACATGCCCCCCGAAATTGGAATCCCGAGAGCCCATCGGGGCTGTTTTATGTGCTGGCGTTAGCGCGGAGGATTGGTATTATAGTCGTTAGCGGCTGGAATGATTGCGGCTCACCGGCCGGGAGATGTCGGTGATGGCACTGAGTTGTGGCGTCACGTGTACCCCCGACACAAATCTCGGAAGAAAAAGCACATTCGGCAGTCGAGAGGGTTACCCATGAGGCGAGTAGTTGGGTTCACACTGATTGAACTGCTGGTGGTCATCGCGATCATCGCGATCCTGATGGCGATACTGATGCCGGCATTGCAGCGGGCGCGGGAGCAGGGTCAGCGGGCGGTATGCCTGAGCAATCTCAAGCAGTTGGCGCTGGCGTGGATCATGTACGCCGACGAAAACGAGGATCGGCTCGTCAGCGGCGAGGCGGGGACCTCGTTCCGCGCGCAATTCGGCGTCTCGTGGGTGGGGGTGACGTGGGCGAGCACCTGGGCACAGGGTGGGCAGTTGCCGGAGGCCGACCAGATCAAGGGCATCCAGGACGGAGCGCTGTGGCCGTACGTACGCGAGCTGGACCTCTACCAGTGCCCCACGGGCTATCGCGGCGAGTTGCTGACGTACGGTATGATGATTTCGAGCAACGGCCGGTCGGTCGACGGCAGCCCGCAATTCAAGAAGAGGATTCTGGTGCCGCAGCCGTCCGAGCGGCTGCTGCTGATCGACGAGGGCCTGTCGAGTCCCGATGCGTATTCCGTGCGGTATCTGCACCCGGAGTGGTGGGACCAGCCGACGACGCGCCACGGCGACGGGACGACCTTCAGCTTCATGGACGGACACGCCGACTATCACAAGTGGACCGGCAGCGAGACGATCAAGAAGGGCCGTCAGAACGTCCGCTCGCATCCGGGCATCTGGGCGGCGACCACCCCCGATGGCATTCGGGATGTGCAGTGGGTGCAGTGGGGCATCTGGGGCAAGTCCGGCTACACGCCGTGACCGCGCGCGAATGCCAAGGAGGTGCAGCGTGAATGAGCAGCAGTCGGTCGGCCGCAAGGCAGCGCCGCGATTCCTCGAAACGACGGTCGAGCTGGAGAAGAAGTTCCTCATGGGCCGGCAGAATCGGCCGGAGGAACTGGAGAGCGCGGTCCGCTACTTCCTCGAATTCCTCATGGGCTTCGAGTCCCTCGAAGTCACAGGTCCGGCGGTCACGGTGTTCGGCTCCGCCCGGTTCCCTGAGGGCCACCGCTACTACGATCTAGCGCGGCAGATTGGCCGGCGGCTGGCGGAAGCGGGCTACGCGGTCATCACCGGCGGGGGGCCCGGCATTATGGAGGCGGCCAATCGCGGGGCCAAGGAGGCGGGCGGCCTGAGTATCGGCTGCAATATCAAGCTGCCGAAAGAGCAGAAGCCCAACGCGTACGTCGACCGCTTCGTGCAGTTCGACCATTTCTTCGTCCGCAAGGTCATGCTCGTGAAATACTCCAGCGCGTTCATCGCTCTGCCCGGGGGGTTCGGAACGCTCGATGAGATCTTCGAGACGCTGACGCTGATCCAGACCGGGGTGATCGAGCAGTTCCCGGTTGTCTTGGTGGACACTACGTTCTGGGCGTGCCTGTGGGCGTTCATGGAGGAGTCGCTGCTGTCCGCCGGAACGATCGATCGCGGGGACGTCAGCCTGTTCCACATGACCGACTCGCCGGAAGAGGCGGTGAACATCATCGTCAAGACGGCCAACGAGCCCCAATAGCAGACTATTTCAATCTCCTGTACCGATTTCTTCCGGGGATTTCGTACCCCCGGGTCGGCATCGTCAAGGCCGCAGGCCTTGGCGATGGTTGGACCCGTCCTGAGAAGACCATCGCCAAGCTTTGCTTGACGATGCCACCCGGATTCGCGCCATTTGCCGCAAGGAAGCCAACAGGAATCGGCGTTGTTTGCGACACGTTACCGAAGCACAGACGCCCGGCCGGAGTCGGGCGTCTGCGGGTGCTGTAAACCTGAGGCACATCCGGCGTGCGCCGGCGCCAAGTGGGTGTTGGGCCCCGATTCTAGAAGCCGTAAATGACTCTCAACTGCTCGTTCGTGGGCATCGTCGGGTAGCATTCCCCGCGCGGGCCGACGCACCACGTGCCCTGTCGCGTCAGCCGCACGGAGGTCCGGGAGCCGTTGGAGTTGGTGATCCACACGTCGACCACGCCGTCCTCGATCACCGGTGCGGGGGATTGCACGATCACCAGGGGCTCACGAGGGATGATGACCGGAGGCCGGACGACGACTACCTCGCGATGAGGCCGCCACAGGGGGCTGAACCGGCGATGCCACGGACGTGTAACGATTACCCTCTCTCGCACAGGCGGCTCATATGCCGGACCGCCGATCCAAGACGCCCAGCCCGATGCCGTGCGAGGAGGCCAGTACGTGGGGCGCCGGAGCGGTTCCGATCACTACCGTGTCCGCGCGGAGTCCGCGCCCGAAGAACAGAATCGTCATGCCGCCGACCGCCATCCATAAAGCTCTTCGCCGCAACATAGTCGTACCCTTTCGTTGATCCGTCTTCCCATGGCTGATGCATCCATGCGTATTCCAGTACCTTGCCTGCCACCATCGCCCGCAGTACTGATTGCGGGCGGAGGGCCATCGATCCCATCACCTTCCATCTATTGAAGGCCGCGATGAGGCACCTGGTAACGGATATTCACGTGGGCTGCTGGGGCGTGCGCTGATCGGCTCAGACTATATGGGTGGGGATTGTCGTGGAATGCTCCCGCGGGCCGATGGGCTCGCCGCCGGCGGAGGATGAAATCCGGCGGACCCAAAAGACTCGGGGCCTGTGTCGTGTGGACACAGGCCCCGGTTGATACCTTTGTGAGACGAAGGCCTGAACGGGCGTTGACCTGTCCAGACATTCATCCAGTAACCTGCGGTTACGGAGTCGGCTTGATCACTCGGATGTCATCGATGAGCAGCGAGCCGGAACCATCCGCCGCCGGACTGGCATGGCTGCCGACGCCGATGATCATCTTCTTGATCTTGGTCATGTTCACACCGGTGAACTGGCTCAGTGGAATCTGCACGTCGAGCCAATCCCCCGAGGTCACGGCCGCCGCATTCGAGACCACGGCGTTCTTGCCCTGGCTGTCCTGCAGGAGGACGTAGAAGTCCTGCGGGCTGTTGTACTTCGGGCTGTCGATAATGGCCCCTTGCCACTGGCCGGTGACATTGCCGGTGGTCTTGATGCCCTCGAATTGGTACGTTCGGTCCACACCACGAACACCCGAAGTCACGCAAAGGCCGATGTAGACCGGATCGGTCATCTCGATGTCCACCGAGTTCGGCGCGACCCAGGAGACGCCATCGCTGGAGATATACCCAGTGAGCGTGTTGCCGAATCGGTCGATCTTGACCCAGTACGGCACCGTGACCGTCGAGGACGCGTTGACGTTCGACGTGGCGTCGTTCGCGTTTTGATCCAGACCGGCCGTCGCGCGATTCTGGAAGGCCGCGCCGTTGCCGGCGCCGCCGGTCATGACCTGCATCGCATGAGCCGATCTGCCTTCGAGGCTGTCGCGAACCATCACACCGCCCTTGGCCCAGGTGTTGGTGCCGGTGCCGTTGCTGACGACCTTGGCAATCAGCGAGCCGTCGCCATTGAGGGTCTTGTAGGCAAAGGTGAACTCATCGCTAGTGCCCCAGATGTCCAAGCCGTCACCGGTCAGACTCATCTTGCCGCCGGTTTCCGTGACAGCCGTAGTCGCCATCACCGGGTAGCCGTAGACCTGCAGACTCAGGATGCTGACGCCACTGGCCGTGAAGTCCTGAGGCGATGCCCAGGTCCGCTCGGCTTCCGAGTTGAACGGGCTGTTGCTGTTGTCGTAATCGAGCGGCATGGACTGCCTGCTGTCGGGCCGGACGACCGAAGTCTCTACGATGCTCGTGTACGGCGTACCTGCCGTCCAGATGTCGTGTCCGACCGTCGCACCGGTCCCGTTGCCGGGGTTGCCGGTGGGGAAGAACTCGTCTTCCGAGAAGCCATAGCCGTCGATCCAGGTCTGGAAGAGGCGGTTCGGCGAGGTATTGGTGTAGCTCTCGAAATCATCGATCAGCAGGAAGTCGGGCACAGTGAAGGACCAGACGCCGCCCTTGTGGATCGTGGTTCCATCAGCTTCGACTTCGTCGATCCGCCAGAAGTAGTCGCCGCCCCCGAACTCGACCACTCCGGCCGTAGAGTAACTCGTGCCGGCCTGGCGACCCATGTATTCGGGCGAGCTCGTATCGGCGTTCCTGACGGCTGTCTTATCCTTGCCAAGGTACACATCGTGCTTGGCCGCCGTTTCTCCGGCGGACCAACTGAGCGTCCCCGCTTCGCTGATGTTCACGGTGAGCCCCGACCCCGGACTGGGGCTCCCCGCCAGAAGCGGATCGCCTCGCATCGTATCTTGGATCTCCTCCAGAGTCAATGCCTTATCGTAGAGACGCACGTCGTCCACGATGCCAGGGAAGAAACCACCGGTATCCACGCGTTTGCCCATGCGGAAGGTGCTTGTTGTGGCGAGCGTCACCGGCTCGCTGCCGATGGACACGCCATCCGCGTACCGCACTGCGTTTGTGCCATCATACGTGGCGGCAAAGTGGTGCCACTCCAGATCCACCGGGATCAGGTCTCGCTCCCAGCCATAGATGTGCAGGGCATAAGAGCTGTAGTCTCTTCTCTCGATGTCAAAGTGTCCGCCGTTTCCACCGGGGCCGCTGAAGCCGAAGACGTCCGTCCAACTCCCTATGGTGGTGCTATCCGCCTTTGCCCACCCGGTGATTGTGCGCGATGCCGCGCCGCTGATTCCCACGCTGGGGATCTCCACGTAGTCATCGACTCCGTCAAGCTGCAAGCCTTGGCCAGAATACCCATCACTCCACTGCGGATTGCCGTTCAGAGTTCCGTCGCGGTCCCAGCCGGAGTAATCCACGGCTGTGCCGGAGTTCTCATCCTCCAGTTTCCACCAGCCCATGAGGTTGGGGGTCTTGGTCATGGCCGGCCGCGTCGCGAAGCTCCAGACCTCGCCGGCGGTCTTCTGACCCATCAGGCTGGTCTCGTCCACACGCCAGTAATAGGTCGTTGCGTTTGCCAGCGGTCCCGGGTCCAGCATCGGAACGCTCACAGTGCCCTTGGAGACGCTGGCCGCACCGTTGGCGACATCATCTTGGCTTGTGCCGAAGTAGACGTCATGCTTGTTGGCATTCTGTCCCGGCGTCCACGCCAGATTGACATCGGCAACCTGGTACTGAGCGCCGTTAGCGGGCACAGGCGTCCAGGCGGCCACCGGCATCATCGTGCAACTCCACACGTCGCCGGTAAACACGTGCCCGGCGGCGTCGATGCCATCGACGCGCCAGTAATACTTCTGTCCCGGCACCAGCGGAGGCACCACGTGGTAGTACATCTTAAGCAAGACCGACTGGTGGGGGGAAACCAGGTTCGCCGCGGTCAGGTCTGGAGTCGTGCCCAGATAGACATTCTCAAACAGCGAGAGCTCCCCTGGCGTCCAGGTGAACAGCGGCATCATCACGCCGGGAGCGCCGTCGGCGGGAGTCGGGTTGCGTGCCTTCACCTTCGGTGGGACAAGGGCCTTGACCTCTGCCGCCGTCAGCGCGCGATTGAAGATGCGGACATCGTCGATCTGCCCTCTGAACCAGTTGCCGGCAGTGCCCGGGTCATCGAAGACGCCGCCGCCGCCCATGTTGACATTGTAGGTGGAGGTGCCGTAGTCGGTCACGACGCCACTGCTGTTCTGCGCTAGATTGCCGTCAAAATAGATCTTCACCGAAGTCCCGTCGCCCACAGCCGCAACCTGATGCCATGTATTGTCCACCCCAAAGGACCAAGTCGCATTGATGGCGGTGACGTTGACATTCGTCCAGACTTGGACCGTGTTGGCGCTGATGATTCCGAACTCGACGCAGTCGTTCTGACCGACGAGCGCGGTACGATTACCCTGGGAAAAGTCTCCTTTCACCCAGAAGGTTATCGCGAATTTCGTTTGGTTGTTGAGCAGGCTCTTTCCAGTGCCGACGTAGTCATCCACGCCGTCGAAGTTCAACGCGGTTCCTCGCCAGCCTGGTACCCATTGGGCATTTCCGTTGACGGTCCCGTCATTGCCCTTGCCGGATGAATCCTTGGCCACGTTGCCCGAGCCCTCGTCGAAGGTCCACCACCCGATGAGAGCCGGATCGGTGTTGGGGTCCCACGCCGCCGGACTCACCTGGGCCAGTCCCATCACGAGAGCCAAGGCGATAAACCAGATCACTCTGTTACTCATAATTGTCCTCCTTCTACCCATGTTCGCTATATCGCGTGACTTGACCACGCACCGAAAACGCCCGCCGTCCGAGAACACAGACCTGGCGAGGGACTCAGACCTCGTGGCACTCCGCGTGGACGGCTTGACAAAGTTGCTTTGCCCCTTCCGCAGCCTCATGCTTGTGAAAGATGATCTCTCGGGTTCGCCATCACCTCCTTCTCTCACAAAACCTGTCCGATGTGAGCCAGAATGTGGGACGTGTGCCTGCCTGTCTGAATATGTGGTAAAACCACCTCCGTGAGTCCACGTACAGACCATAACTCCTCGTGATCAGCGGGCCCATATACTCGGCGTCGGGCAATGAAAACCCACAGGTCATTGCAGTCTCTCTTATACCAGATGGGACGGCCTGTTTGCAAGTGAAATTCAGGTATTTTCTCGGTCCATACCGTCATCTGGGCGAGAGCTGCTTTGCCCTCGGTTTTTCGGGCGGTGGGGGCCGTGACTTTAGCCCAAGCGGCCGAAATCACCGCCTGCCGGCAGGAAATAACCGGGGCCTGTACCCCGAAGGGTACAGGCCCCATCTCATACAACTGCTGGATGAAGGCCCGGACGGGCGGTTGGCCTGCCCTGGGATTCATCCTGTAACCCGCGGTTACGGAGTCGGCTTGATGACCCGGATGTCGTCGAAGTACAGCAGGCCGTGGCCGTCAGGCTTCGGACTCTTCGGATCGCCCACGCCGATGGACATCTTCTTGATCTTGGCCGGATTCACGCTGGTAAACTGGCTCAGCGGAATCTTCCACTCGGTCCAGGCGTTGCTCAGCACCGCGTTGACGCCGTCCGGATGGTTGACCGTAAAGCTCTTGCCGGCGCTGTCCTGCAAGATCACGTACAACTGATCGGGGTCGTTGCCCGGCTGGGCCACACCGACATCGACTGTCTGCCACTGGCCGGTGACGTTGCCGCTGACCTTCACATCGGAGAACTCCGCTACCGCCGCAGCACCCGTCACGTGACTGCAAACGACCATGCCGATGTACACACTGGTGGGCATGCTCAGCGTCGTCGAGGACGTAGTGCCGTCGGTCAGCGTGACCTTGGTCCAGGCGGTCCCATTCGTGGAGTACTCGCCGGTGAAGACGTTGCCCGCACGGGTTACTCTCACCCACACCGGCAGCGGAGTGGAACCAGCCGCAGTGGTGGGCTGCACGGTGACGGTATCGCCGCTGATGGCGCGATACATCCACTCCACCAGTTTCTGCTGGGCAGCGGTGATCATATGCGCCTGCATGGCCAGCGGATCGAGGCTCTCGCGGATCATCACGCCGGCCTTGGTCCAGGCTTCGAGAGTCTGGACGCTCTCGATCTTGACCGAGATCGAGCCGTCGCCGGTGAGCTTCTTGTAGGCGAAGCGGAACTCGTCGGTGCCGTTGTAGATGTCCGAGCCGGCGCCGCTGAGGGTGATCTTAGTGCCGCTGTCGAGGAACTTGGGCGGGAAACCGTGGAACCACAGGCTCAGGGTATCTGCACTATTGAGCGTCCAGTTCTGGCCTGATGCCCAGGTTCGGTCGGTTTGCGAGTAATACGGGCTGTTGATGTTGTTGTAGTCGAAGGGCATGGATTTCCTGCTGCCGCCGGGATGGACGATCGAAGTTTCGCTGATCGTCGTGTATGGCGTGCCGGTCGCCCAGATGTCGTGTCCGACTGACGAACTCGATCCGTTGCCCGGGTTACCGTCGGGGAAGAACTCATCCGGCGAGAAGCCCCAGCCGTCGATCCAGGTCTGGAAGAGGCGGTACGGCGAGTCATTGGTGTACGTCTCAAAGTCATCCACGATGATGAAATCGGCGGTGGTGAAGCTCCAGACCGCGCCCTTCCACGGACTGCCGGCGGCGGCGTCGTTGACCTCGTCGACACGCCAGTAGTAGGTCGTGTTGAACGCCAGAGCGCCGGGGGCAAAGGTGTTCTCGTCCTTCCCCTGGTTGCCCTTGTAGACGGCGGTATCGGCAGGGGTGGCCGCCTCGACCGCTGCCTTGTCGGTGCCGAAGTACACGTCATGTGTGACGGTCTTGTCTCCAATGGACCACATCAGCGTCGCATCCTGCGGGACGTTCACATCCGCATCCTTCGGATAGATCGCTCTGGCGTGCACCGGAGGCTGCAGGGGGCCGGACGGGATGATCTGGCGGGCCACGGTTGGCGTCTGCCAGTACAGATAAGCCACCGCGCCGCCGTCATTCTCATAGTACTCCATCGTCAGGGAATAAATGCCCGGCTCGAGTTGGATCGGATTGCTGGCGGCATCCGCCGGAGCCTGGTCCACCCACCGGTCGATAATCGGCTGGTCGTTGAGCCAGACCCGCGAGCCATCGTCGGTGTTCGTGGTAAAGGTGTAGGCGTCGGCCACCGCGATCTCCAGGTCCGCCGTCCAGCGGACGGAGAAGTGATCCGTCCCGATGGGGGCGCCCGGACCGTCGTTACCCCAGTTGAAGTTGATGTCCGGGTCGATCCGCGTCAGGGTCGGTGCTCCCGAAAAGTCCCGGGCGGTGTTGTTGAAGTACTCGCCCTTGACGCCGCCGGGACCGCCGCCGGTGGTGAAGCTCCACACCTCACCGGGGTAGTTCGCAATCCCGCTCTCATCCACGGCCCAGTAGTAGGTCGTCTCTTTGGCCAGAGTTCCCGGCTCAAAGGTCGTGGTGGCCTGCGCTCCCTTGGATACGCTAGCATCGCGTGCCTCTACCTTGGCCCGGTCGGTGCCAAAGTACAGATTGTGCCTGACGGCATTCTGGCCCGGCTGCCACGACAGGTCGGCATTGGGATCGATCCACTTGTCGCCGTTGCGCGGGTTGGGGGAGTAGGCGCTCGTCGGAGCCATGGTGAAGCTCCAGACATCTCCCGTGTGTGTCGTCCCGCTGGCCTCGACCTCGTCGATCCGCCAGTAGTACTTCTGCCCGGGCACCAGCGGGGGCGCTACGTGAAAGTACATCTTGAGCAGGATCGATTGGTGGGTCGAGACGCGATTGGCGGCGGTAAGATCGGGGCTGTCGCCGAGGTAGACATCCTCGAAGAGGGCGGTCTCGCCCGGAGTCCAGGTCAGCAGCGGCATCATCACACCGATGTTGCCGTTGGCCGGACTAGGATTCGTGGCCTTCACCATCGGCGGCACCAGCGACTTGACCTCGGCCGTTGTCAGGGGCCGGCTGAAGATCCGAACGTCGTCAATCATCCCCTTGAACCACTGACCGCCAGTGGGCCAGTAGCCGATGATGGTATCGCCCGTTGTCCCGAGATAGGGATTGGCGGCCGCCTCGGCCTTCACCACGCCGTTCACGTATATTCGCCTGTTTTTGTGTTCATAATCGTACCAGAACGTGATGTGAGACCATTTGTTGTCTGCAATAAGGCCGCCGGGGCTGTCGAGATCGTTGTTGTAGAATCCCATGCGGATGCCACGAACGGGCGCATCGCCGCTGCTGGGCCCTCCAAGCCGGAAGTGCATGTCCGTATTGTCTGCACCTGTCAGACCTGTGGAGAAGACCACCGCGGAACCGGACAGCACCGGATTGATCCACATCGTGATGGTGAAACTTCGGTTGTCGAGCGGAATATGGGACGCCCTGACGTAAGCGTCGGAGCCGTTGAACTGGAGCGCGTCGCCCAACCGGCCCGCCACCCACTGTGCACCGCCATTGAGCGTGCCGTTATTGGCGCTGGCGGACGAGTCACTGGCAACGGTTCCGGAGCCCTCGTCGAACTTCCACCAACCGACGAGACTGGGGTCGGTATTGGGGTCCCACTGCGCCGTTGCCACGGCCGCGCTGCCTAGAATCGCCGCGACGACAGCCAACATCGTTGCTCGCTTGATCATAAGAGCCCTCCTTTCACAAGGGTATTGGATCGGATTCCCCGGCCACACGCCGGGACCATGAATTCCCCGGTGCGCAAACCAGCGATGACACGTCAAGATGAGGCGCCGGGGCCGGCCTGCAACGCAGGCCGCATAGAACGCTATTCTTGCCTCAGGACTGGTCGCAGGAACAGTCCGACCACACCTCCTTTCGTCAAGACGCAATGACCGAAATGCCAAGTGGTATGTGCAAGAGCTTGCTACGGCACGACGCGTACATCACCGGGCCTCCCTTGGCTGCACAAAGCTGCACGATGTCGTCCCTTCGAGTGCGTCGGGCCTTCAGATCCATCGTCAGCCTGTTTCTCACACTTAATCTCTTGTACCGCTTATACCAGATTTTCCGCCGGGCGTCAAGGTTTTCGGACGTAATTCCGTGTCCTGCCGGGGACGGGCTGCCTGTGTCGCGACGCCAATAGACAGGGGCCTGTATCCCGAAGGGTACAGGCCCCATTTCGTACATCTGTGGGATGAGGCCCGGACGGGCGGTTGGCCCATGCCGGCATTCATCCTGTGACCTGCGATTACGGAGTCGGCTTAACCACGCGGATGTCATCGAAGTACAGCAGGCCGTGGCCGTCCGCCTTCGGACTCTTCGGATTGCCTACGCCGATGGACATCTTCTTGATCTTGGCCGGGTTGACGCCGGTAAACTGGTTCAACGGAATCTTCCACTCGGTCCAGGCGTTCTTCAGTACTGCATTGACGCCGTCCGGATGGTTGACCGTAAAGCTCTTGCCGGTGCTGTCCTGCAGGATCACGTACAACTGATCGGGGTCATTGCCCGGCTGGGCGAGGGTCATATCGACCGTCTGCCACGCGCCGGTGACGCTGCCGCTGACCTTCAGATCGGAGAAGTCAGCCACCGCCGAACTGCCGGCCACGTGACTGCAAACCACCATGCCGATGTAGACGGTGGAAGGCATGCTCAGCGTGATCGTCGATGCGGTCCCGTCAGCCTGCGTGATCTTGGTCCAGGTGGTCCCGTTAGCCGAATACTCACCCGTGAAGACGTTGCCCGCACGGGTCAGCCGGACCCATACCGGCGAGGGGTTTGTACCGACGGCGGTGTTGAACTCCGTGGTGGTTGTATCGCCGCTGATGGCGCGATACATCCACTCGACCAACTGCTGCTGGGCAGCGTTGATCATATGGACCTGCATGGCCAGAGGATCGAGGCTCTCGCGGATCATCACGCCGGTCTTGGTCCATGCGTTGACAGTCTGGACATTGTCGACCTTGACTGAGATCGAGCCGTCGCCGGTGAGCTTCTTATAGGCGAAGCGGAACTCATCGACGCCGTTATAGATGTCCGAGCCGGCGCCGCTGATGGTGATCTTGGTGCCGCTGTCGAGGAACTTGGGCGGGAAGCCGTGGAACCAGAGGCTCAGAGCGTCCGAGCTGTTGAGCGTCCAGTTCTGGCCTGATGCCCAGGTCCGGTCGGTTTGCGAGTAATACGGGCTGTTGATGTTGTTGTAGTCGAACGGCATGGATTGCTTGCTGCCGCCGGCATTGACAATGGAGGTCTCAATGATCGTCGTGTACGGCGTGCCGGTCGCCCAGATATCATGTCCGACCGAGGCACTGGTGCCGTTGCCCGGGTCGCCGTTGGGGAAGAAATCATCTTCCGAGAATCCCCAGCCATCGATCCAGGTCTGGAAGACGCGGTTCGGCGAGTCGTTGGTGTAGCTCTCGAAGTTGTCCACAACGATGAAGTCGGCCGTCGCGAAGCTCCAGACGGTTCCTTTCCACGGGCTGTCGGCCTCGGCAGGATTGACCTCATCGACACGCCAGTAGTAGGTCGTGTTGAACGCCAATTGGCCGGCACTGAACGAGGTCTCGTCCGCCGCCTGCTCGCCGCGATAGGCGGGGCCGCCCGGCTCGCCATCGGCCACGGCGTCGCGATCCTCGCTGAAGTAGATCTGGTGCTTGGCAGCCCGGGTGCCGGAAGTCCATTTCAGCTCGCCTGACTGAGGAGCGTTGGGCTCGCCGTTGCGCGGCCGGGGACCGTAGGCCCACACGGCCTCGAAGGGCATGAGATAGTTGCCCGAAATCAGCTCGCGGGTGGGGATGCCAGGGCCTTGCCATGCCGCACCGCAATCGTCACCGCCACCGCCTTCCTTCCACTGAGCCATCAGGTAATAGCGGCCCGCCTCCAACTGGATAGGCTGAGACTTCTGCTCGCCCACCTTGTCCCACTCCTCCGAGTTGGTCCAACTGTCAACGCGACAAATCACCACGGCACTGTCCGGATCGGCGCCGAGGTAGAGCTCGCCCTGGTCATCGCTGCAAACCCAGAAGGTGTACTTGCCGCTGGCCGGCACATGCAGCCAGGCCGACAGCCTGCCGATGTAGTTGTCCCCTATGTTGACATTCGCCAAAAAGTTCGGCATCTTGTCGTTCACATCGGTGGGCGAGCCCGGATACCGCGAGTCGGCGTAGATGTCGGCGATCGTGGTCCCCGAGTTGCTGTTCATCCACAGCTCGCACTTGGCGAAGCCCAGGCCCGCAACGGTCGTCGTGAAGCTCCAGACCTGGCCGGGACGCACCACGTCGCTCATGTCGGTCTCATCGACGCGCCAGTAGTAGGTCGTATTGAGCGTCAGAGGCGGCAGGGTGAACTGCGGCGTGGCCAACACGCCCTTGTCCACGCTGGCGGCGCCGTTCGTCACGTCATCCTTGTTCGTGCCGAACCAGAGCTGGTGAGTCTTGGCATTCTGGCCCGGCGTCCAGGACAGGTCGGCATCGAGACTCTGGTACATGGCGCCGTCAGGCGGCAACGGACTGAAGGCCGCCACCGGAGCCATCGTAAAGCTCCATACCTCGCCTGGGAACACCTTTCCGGCGGCGTCAATCGCATCGATTCGCCAGTAATAGGTATTGCCTGGCACCAGGGGCCACAGCACGTGATACCACATCTTGATGATGGCCATCTGGTGGTTGGAGACAAGATCGGCGGACGTCAAGTCGGGCGTTGTGCCGAGATAGACGTCCTCGAACAGGGCCGTCTCGCCCGGCGTCCACGCCAACAGCGGCATCAGCACGCCGATGGCGTCATCGGCCGGGGTCGGCCTGCGTGCGATCAGATAGGGGATTCTCGGCGGCATCGTCGTGGACAGGACGCTGGCAGGAACGACAACCTCGGCCTGATCGGGGTAGCGCCAGTAGAGTTGGCAAACGGCGTCGCCGCCGTTCTCATAGTACTCCACCCGGATTGGGTAGACCTTGCCTGCCTCCAGATCAATCCCGGCACTCGCATGGTACGTAGCGGACTGATCGACCCAGCTATCGATGATCAGATCATTGTTCAGCCACACACGGACGCCGTCATCGCTGTTCGTGCGGAACATGTAGGTCCCCGTCACCGGGGCGGTGAGGCCTCCGGTCCAACGGACGGTGAAGGTGTCGGCGCCTACGGAGGCATCCGGGGCAGCGCCTCCCCAGTTGAAGTTCACGTTCTCGATCCGCGTCAGGACCGGCGTGCCCGTCGGCGCCCACGGAGCCGCCGTGCCCTTGAAATACTCTCCTTTGAGCCCCTGGGCGGGGGCAACCGCCGCCGTGCCCAACAGGAGCCCGACAATGACAAAACACATCAGTCTCTTACCCATAATATCCCTCCCTAAAAAGGGAACCATATCTACCTGTCCCGGCACACGCCGGGAACACTATTTCCCCCATATCGACGCGAAAACAAGGCGACTTGATCTTCGCGGCGGGGCCGGTCTCCTAGCGAGACCGCAGGAATACTTGTGATTCCTATGCTCGAATCATTCGGCTGCGCAGTTTCTCTCCCGGAGAGGCTCACCTCCTTTCTGCGAACGCTCCTCGTGACATGCCAAGTGAAATGATAACGGTTCCGGTACGGCGCAAAGTGCCATCGCAGAGCCTCCTTCCTCTGCATCACATGACTCCACCGTATCCGAGCAGCTTGCTTGCAGGTCACACCCACGATCCAATTCTCTTTATACCACGGGTGTCCCCCAAGGTCAACCCCGTACAGTGCTTTTTTCTGCTGGAGTGCGTATTTTTGCGGACGCAGCGAACAATTGCAGGGATCTTGCGTGGTCCGGAGGGTTTCGGTGTCCTGTGCGACGGCTTCTGGGGGGATTGCGGGGTGTGTCCGGGGTCCTCGGGAGGAAGGATCGGCGGCAGGGCGGGCCGGAGACTTGTGCACATCGGTCAAAACCGGGAGAGAGGCGGCGGGCCAGGATGGCTCTGCCGGCCGATCCTGGCCCGCGTTCCAATGGCGTCAGGGTATGCGGTCATGCCGTAATGCGGGACATCACCCGATGATACGCCTGCGGCGAAGCCAGCCGATCAGCGTCGCTCCAATGCCCGCCAGCAGGGCGGCGCCCGGGGCGGGAATCCCGGCCGCACTGAAAGCCACTCCCCTCGGAAGGCTCAGGTCCAGGCCGCTCTCACCCACGCCGTTCTCGTAGAACTGAATCTCGAAGGGATGCGTGCCCGCGGTCAGGAAGACGCTGTTGGAGACGAAGAACGGGCCGTGATCCTCGCCATTGTTCACCACGAGCTGCCCGTCGACGAACAGCAGGCTGCCGTCATCGGAACCCAGGGAAAGGGTGTACGTCCCCGGCGCGGCGACATGGAGAGTGCCCGTGACATCGGTGCCGAAGACGCTCCGGTCCAGCGGATGCCACGCCCAGTCGGTGCTGGTGCCAAACCGGATATTCGAGGTCTCAAATGATCCGACCGGGCCGGAATAGGGGGCCCCGCCTCCGCCGGCGGTGTAGGTGCCAAAGATATCCACGTTGACCACGTTCACCGGGTTCGCCTGCGCGTTCATCGACCCGAGAATGCAAACCGCAACAGCCAGAAATGCCATCAACCGTCTGTCCATGGTCTTCTCCTTTCTCCAAAGTTCTCGTGAATCACCCCGATCCTCGATTGCCGAACTCCTCTCTTTGATGAAGTGCGCTCATCCGGATGACTATATAGGAACGGCAAAAGCACAGCGCCGTCAGTAGGGAAGCTGCCTGATTTGCATCATCCGGAGGCTTACGTCGCAGCGGCGGCGTGCAGCGGCAGCCCCCAGACACATCCAATTGCTCAGGTGCGCGGCATCCCGTGGCTGAGGAGGCATCGGCTTTTGGCTTACGCAGCGGTGGCACCTGGCGCCCCTGCTCGCACGAACCGGCCGGAGTTGCGTACGGCGGATGGCTTGGCATTGCTATGGACCAAGCACGTTGTCGGCACGTTTGCGGCCGGTCCGTGGCAATATTCCGGCGGCGGCGCGGGCAGGACTTGCAAGCCACTGTCTTTTGGGGGACAATGGGCCACCTGAAAATGACAAAGGTCGAGTTGCCCCGCGCGCTGCAGTGTCACGATTGTATGTCTGATCGCAGGGCGGCCTGGCCCAAAGCCGGATCTGCCAAAAGGAGGCACAGTATGAGGTCCAGAAAACGATTGTCCGATGCGTCCATGTCCGTGGCCGCTCTGGCCGCAGTCGTGCTCGTTCTATCGATGTCGGCGGTTGCCCTGCATGCCGCTGCGGCCGGTGACGACGGGAAGCTCCGCATCATCGTCTTCGGCGCACACCCCGATGATTGCGAGCTGAAGGCAGGGGGCGTCGCGGCGCTCTGGGCGGCCCAGGGCCATCACGTCAAGTTCGTCTCGGCGACAAACGGGGACGTCGGCCATGCGGAAATGGCGGGCGGGCCGCTGGCCAAGCGCCGCACCGCCGAGGTGAAACGGGCCGCAGAGGTCCTCGGAATTGAGACGGAAGTGCTCGACATTCACGACGGCGAGCTGATGCCGACGCTGGAGAACCGCAAGACGTTCGTGCGGCTGATCCGCCAGTGGAAGGCCGATATCGTAATGGGGCCCCGCACGAACGACTACCATCCGGACCACCGGTACACGGGCGTGCTGATGCAGGATGCGGCGTACATGGTGACGGTGACGCACTACTGCCCGGACGTGCCGGAACTGACGCGCAACCCCGTGTTCCTCTACGTGTCCGACGGATTCCAGAAGCCCAATCCGTTCGAGCCGGACATCGTGGTCCCCATCGACGAGTCGTTCGACAAGAAGGCCCAGGCGGTCTGGCAGTTGGAATCGCAGATCGAGTCGCTCTGGGTGTCCGGCAACTTCGAGAAGGTGGTGCCTGTCCCGAAGGACCCGCAGCAGCGGGAGGAGCGCCGCAAGCAGCAGTACGACCGCCAGGCGGGACGCGACGCCGGGGTCGCCAAGAAGTACCACCAGAAGCTCGTCGAGCTCTACGGGCAGGAGAGGGCGGACAAAGTCAAATACGCCGAGGCGTTCGAGCTGTGTGAATACGGCCGGCGGCCCTCGCCCGAGGAACTGCGAAAGCTCTTCCCTGTCCCGGCTGGAAAATAGAACTTGGCGACTATCTCAAAACGGTGAATGTCATTGCGAGTCGGTCACCCGCTTCGCGGCTGGTGTCAGGAAGAAACCAAGCCGTGTGCTTTGGGTGGCACGCCCAAGCGCAGCTTGAGCGTGTCTGCCCGGCGAGGGAAAGCACGGTCAAACAAGTTTGGCCGTGCCACCCAAACCCGTACTTTCTTAGGAGGAACGCAGCGATGAAGCAATCTCAATCCCAGGGGTGGGAGATTGCTTCGCTACGCTCCTAAGAAAACAGGTTTCGGGAAGAACGAGAGAAATCGAGCTAAATGCCGCCCCGATCTTGATTTGAAGAATGGGACACAAAGGGTGTTTTCTTCCCGACACCAGCCGCGCAGCGGCCTAGCGACTCGCAATGACAAGGCGGAGCGCGGTCTTGAGATCGTTTTTGGGCGGTGGGTTGCTGATGCTTAAGGGTTCGGTGTTGTGACAGGGCGCAGGCTCACGTACTGTGTCCGGGCGTCGGCGATCAGGTTGATCATCTGATCGGCCTGCCTGCGAATGGCGGGGTCCGAGCTGATGACGCGGGAGCTCCACTTGGCGTACTCGCGGTTCAACTGATGGCGGGCCTCGTCCTGGCTCATCTCCTCCGTGACGCCGAGAATGATCTCCGCATCCTGGCTGGCGTGCATGTGCACGGGCAGGATCTTCTCGATCATGGCGCGGAGCCTGGCGCGGTCGATGGCGAGCGAGCCGGCGATGTCCTTCAGGAGGTTCAGCTCGGCGCCGGTCACCTGTCCCTTGGCGCCGGCCACTCTGAGGCACAGATCCATGATCTCGACGCGGCCGATCATCGGGGCGATCTCGGCGATCTCGCGGGTGATGTCCGCGACATTGAGCCGTCCCCCGCGGCGGAAGAAGGAGGTGGTCTTCTGCAAGGCGCGTTCGAGTTCCAGCCGGGCCGCCGCCGAGGCGTGGGCGGACCCGAAGTTGGTCCGGACCCAGCCGTGAATCACGAGGACCTCTGAGTCGGGCAGCTCGTTGTCCGCTGCCGCCACACTGAAAGCCAGTCCAACGGCGAGCGTCTTGGCCCGCTGAATATTGTCCTCAATGTCGAGGTAGCCGATCTCCGTATTCTCGAATGTGACGATGCAACTGGCGGAGGCCAGCCGGGCGCCGGTCTGGCTCGACACGATCGAGACGTTGCCCTGCAGCCGGCGGCTGCCCTGGCGAGGAAGGACGAACCACTCGGGGGAAATCTGGGCGACGACGGTCCAGTCCTCCAGGACGCTGGTCTGGCGGCAGAGCTTGCCCATGCCACTGCGGTGAACGAAGGGAGCGGAGTTCTGCAGCGGCCCGTGTTTCGGACGGGTCAAGATGGGCTGCGACGTGGCCCCCTCGTCGGTGACGTCGCCGAGGGAGACCTCCAGGCCCACCTCCACGTCTTCGTCCGGGGCCTCGATGGTTCCGCAGATCTCGACGATCAGGATGGAGCGCCAGGAGTCGCCGCTCGGCTCGCGTCCGATCCGGATGCGCGTATTGAGCACCTCCGGGTCCACCGGCGTGCAAATCTCGGCTGCCGCCTGCTGATCGGAGCGTTTGAGGCTGGGCAGGTTGATTTGTCCGAGGCGTCTGCGCAGGGTGTCGCCGCCGGCCCGTGGAGTGAGGGAGGCCGCCGTGCCGCTGGTGCGAGCACGGATGATCGACAACACCTTCTGAATCGTTGATCGGATGCTCATGTGTCTACTGCGCACACGCCCGTTCAGGTTGGCACTTCACCGCAGGCCCCGAATCCTGCACGAGACGAATCCGCCTCGGGGGTCAATGGTTACTGGACCTTAAACGGCTGCAATTCCTCTGTCTTCTGCGTCATGCTGCTGCCGGCGATGGCTCCGTCCTGGTCGAGGGAGAAGTCGACCTCCAGGATCCGGCCGGACTCCATGTCTTCGAATCGGCAGTGCATTCTCTGGTTCAAGTCGTAGCTGTATGTCACTTTGATCGGTCGTTCGGCGGGCCGGTCCGGCGGCAGGTCGAAGCTGTGCGTCGTGATCTTGTTGACGTACGACGGGTCCACGTCCTCACCCTGGGTCACCGTCACCTCGACACGCTTCTGGCCCTCGGAAACCGTGTAGAAGGTCTGGGACGCTTCGCAGGGCAGAGGCGTGTTCTTCTTCAGGATGATCTTGTTCTGGATGATGCGCTGGCCCGTGTCCTTGTCGATCGGGGCGCAGAGCGTGCCGTAGCTGTGGTTGCACACGTCCGTCAGGGTGATGTCCTTGAGGCCGGCGGCAATGCCAGGATCGACCTGGTCGGGTTTTTCCCGCATCATCACCAGGCCCGCGTGCAAGGCGGCGCCGAGCGCGACGCACTCATCGACGTTGACGCCCACCTCCGGCGGGAAGCCGAAAATCTGCTCCAGGTGGCTGCGGACCAGAGGCACTCGCGTGCTTCCGCCGACGAGCAGAACGGTGTTGATATCCGAGGGCTTGAGGCCCGCCTCTTCGAGGGCCACCTCAACGAGCATGTCGGCCCGGCCTACCAGCGGGGTAATGGCCTCTTCGAACATCTCTCGCGTGACCTCGATGCGCATGCTGCCGGCCTTGCTATAGAGCATCTTCTTGGCGACGGGCCGGCGGGAGAGCGTCTTTTTGATGTCTTCCGCCTCGTCCTCGTACTTGGCCTTTTCCTCCTCCGTCGTGATCAGGTCGGCGTTGAACTGGTCGTGGTACATCTTCTGGAGGATGTCGAGGACCTTGCGGTCGAAGTCGATGCCGCCGAGGGCGTGATCGCCCTGGGAACAGATGATGTCCATCTGGAGGCCCTTGACCTCCATGATCGTGACATCGAAGGTACCGCCGCCCAGGTCATAGGCAAGGACCTTGCCTGCGACGTCGCGAGTTGTGGCGTAGCACAGAGCGGCCGCCACCGGCTCGTTGACGATGCCGATGACGTTGAACCCGGCCGCCGCGCCGGCATCCATGACAGCCTTGCGCCGAATCTCATCGAAGTGGGCAGGCACGGAAATGACGGCGTCGCGAATCTCCCCGCGCTCCGCGACGGCGTCCTGCAGGAGCTTCCTGAGAATGAGCGATGACAGCTCCGTGGGAGTCCAGGCCCGGCCGTCGATGGTCACCTTGTAATCGGTGCCCATGTGACGCTTGATCCAGCGGACGGACCGCGAGGGGTTCAGGTAGCGCGAGTTCAGCGCCTCGATCCCTACGCGAATCAGGTCCGGATTCTCCTCGTCGAAGAAGATGGCGGAGGGGGTGAGTCGGTCTCCGTCCGCGTTCGGAACGATCTCGGGCTTGCCGATCGCATTGAGCGTGGCCAGAGAAGAGAATGTCGTTCCCAAATCTATGCCGACGATGTTACTCATAGTTGTCTCCTACGTACCACTACGCCTTGGGCGTACGTCGAGTCGGGAGCCCTGCCCCCGACGCAGATCAGCCAAACAGCTTGACTTGGGCTGTTCTGACCACTTTGAAATTTTCATCGTCAATAATATATCGATAGCCGGGACGCAGGACTTTTGCGATCCTGCCCGTCTGATCGGCTTTGTTGGACGGTTGTTTTTCCTTGACGGCCTCGGCGAGCTTCTCCTGGCCGCGATAATCGCTGTGGATTTCAGGCTCATATTGCTCTACGCCGCTGGATTCCAGCGCGAAAAGCAGCTCGTCGCGGACCTCCTCCAGATGGACGACGGCTTCGCTGCCGTCTTCCATCTCCGCAATGCGCTTCTCCACATTATCGATACAACGGATCACCCGCAGGCAGAAGGTCCGAATGATGCCCCAATCGTAGCCATCCTGGAGCTTTTCGACGCGGTCCTGCTGCGAAGCGGCATAGTCGCGGATGGCGCCGACCTGTTTGGCCAGCTCCTTGAGCGTATTGTTGATCGGACTGGGCTGCTCCAGCGTTGCCTGCTGCATGGTTTGGGCCATCTGCTTGACTTCCGCCAATTGTTTCTGCAGGTCCACCGCCTGGGCTTTCAGACTGCTGGAGGCGTCTGGAGCGTGTTGTTCTCGGTCCAGGGTGGAGACTGCCGGCTCATGGCGGAATCGCGGGTCCTCCACGACCTGGCCGTAATCCTCTTCCGGCACAGGGCGGACGGACCATTGCGAGTCGGCAGACCAGGGCTTGTCCTGGCCGGCTTCGTCGGACATCAGCGTCGTATCCAGGGCGCCGTCCGCCGGGGCCTTACGCAGCGTCAGAGTGGCCCGTCTGGCCGACGCGTGCAGACCCAGAGTACGCGGTAGGAAACCTTCCTGGAGCATTTCGGGACCTGACTGGGGTCGATCCGCCGATCCGGCAGGTTCCGTTGGGACGGGAATGGACGTGAAGCTCTGGGATTTGGCATTATCGGCCCTCTGTTGGGCATCCGTCTCTGCGGCGGGACCTGCCACGTGGATATCGGTCAATTCGGAGGTGGGCGACTGGGTGGGCACGTCCTGTTCTGCATCTCGGGCGAACCGTGCTCCGATCACACGTCCCAGCCACACAAGCCCGTACACCAGCCAGATCAGGATGCACCCGCCCGAGATGATGCCGCCGATAGATATGCACACGATGGAGACGGTCCTGGCGGTCTCCTTCTTTTCCTGCTGCTTCTTATACTCTTGGACCTGCTGTTGCCAGCCGGGCCCGTAGAGGAAGTCAGCAATCTCCCCGGGGCTCATTTCATCGGCGGCCAGCTTTTCGAGGTCCACCATGAGTCTCGCTTGTTGTTCCCCGGCCAATTGCTCACGGCTCTTGGTCTGGCGGTCCTTGTCCATCTCGAGAACGAGCTGGTTCTGCTCGTCGGGGGTCAACGAACGCCAGCGGCCGTACCTGTTGAAGTATTCCTCGGCATTGGGCGAATACTTCGCCTTCAGGCGGGCCGTCTCAGCCTGCTCCATTCGCGTCTGTTTCAGGAGCCATCCGAGCGCACCGCCCCCGACCAACAGTACGGCTAAGCCAAGAATCGCACACTTCTTCAGCATGATTGAGACAAGTCGAGAACCATCATCTGGTCGAATCTTCCCATTTCATTCGGCTCCCACGCCCGGCCGGTTAAGAAAAAGCTTCGTCGCCGTGGTGAAAAACGCCGTCAGCCACGACGACACCTTTGGCCCGACCGCGACTGCGTAAGCTCTCTCCGGCCTAATGGTCAACCGCGCCCACACGGGCATGGGGCCGGCGCCGGCGGTGCACGGGACTTGCCGTGCCGACCGCTTACTAAAATATAGAAAATGCCCTCAGCCGGCCAAACGTCCGCTTTTGTCGGGATCAATGGCGGGGGTCGCGGCGACAGGCACCAGGGTATCTTTCGCGACGGTCTGCGAAAAAATGTGAACTGTCCTATAAAGTGGCGCGGGGCAGGGGACGAAGTCTCTGTGCATTGTGCGTGCAGTCCCGGTCCGGGAGGGCGCAAGCAAAGGGCCTTATGGCTCGAAGACCTCCCTGGCGAGGTCCTCGCCGACCTGGCTGGTGTAGTAGTTCTTCATGACCTCCTGGCCTTGGGCGCGGGCCTTGTCGAGGGAGGAGAAGATGCCTGCCTTAGTCAGGAACAGAATCGCGAGGCAGGCGGCTACATTGGCGATCGCGTAGCGGCGCCCGAGGCATCGTTCCATCAGGCAAGGCTCAGGCCTGGCCTCTTCGAGCCGGCGATCCTGCGCCTCGCGGCGCAGTGCGTGACTGAGCATCTTGACGGCGGCGGAATTGGCCCGCATCAGCAGGTCGAGCTGGTGGGGCTGCGACTTGATCGCGGACAGGGCGAGATTCACCTTCGTCAGGGCGGCCAGCCGCTTCTGGCACCTCGGGCAACTTGCCACGTGCCTCTGCACCCACGGAGCGTCGGGACCGAGCCGATGGTTGGCACAATCCAGCAGGCGCCGGCGGATTCTCCCGCACCGGCTCGGCGCCGATTTGCTTTCGCACGAATTTGTCTTCTCCTTGTGTGCCAGGAGTCTCATTTGTCTTCCTCTTTATTCATCCAGATTGCCAGCAGTTGCACGGCCTTGCAGCGATAGACGCGGGCCGTGCCGCTGGAAATGCCCATGATACGGGCGACCTCCCTATAGGATAGCTCGCCCAGGTCTCGAAGCATGATCACGTTCCGCAGGTGGTCGGGCAACTGGGCCACGTGGCGGCGGAGGCTCTCGGCCAAGTGCCTCGTATCGAAGTCCCTATCGACCGCGTGCAACTCTTCACCAGCTTGGAGCATGCCCGAGAGCGACTTGCGTTCGACCAGCCGCTGACGCAGCATGGATACGGCTGTATTGCTGGCCGTGCGGAACAGGTACGCCTTGACCCATCGCGGACGCTGCCCGTCCTCCAGGTGCGCCAGATGCAGGAACACCGTCTGATAGGCGTCGCAGACGTCCTGCTCGTTGCCCAGGATCCGCCAGAGCATGGTGACCAGCTCGTGGCCGTACTTCTGCATGGCCACGACGATCCACCGCTGGCTCTCGTGCACCCCTTCGCACGCCGCGGAATCCCATATCAGGTCGTAACTGACGGCCTTGCCGAACATAGACACCCTGCTCTATTGCCCTGGCTTCGTCTTCTATGACGGTCCCCCGCCGAATATGTTAACGCAAAATGCGGAGAAATTCGAGAAAAACCTGCTGTGATTAACACCCGGCCCCGTCCCGCGTCTTAAATAGAGTTTTGAGAATGAAGATCAAGTCCACAATACCGTGGCTACGTCTTAAGAGTGCATCAATGTCCAAGGATCATCATGCGAAATCGCTGCCGGATGCCCAGGATGTGGTTGGCATCGTGGACGAGTTGCTGGCCAAAGCAGTAGCGTCCGACGCCAGCGACGTCCACTTTGAGCCGACCGGGGCCGAGCTGAAGGTGAAATACCGCCTGGACGGTGCGCTCAGCCCGGTGGAAAGCCTGCCGGGGGTGGTGGCGGAGAACGTCATCGCCCGGCTCAAAGTGCTCGGCGGCCTGCTGACCTACCGCAACGATATTCCTCAGGAGGGCCGGCTGGAGCTGTCCGGCGTCTCGTCCGATAAGGTGACCGACGTGCGTCTGGCGATCTTTCCGACGATCTACGGCCAGCGGGCCGTGGTCCGGCTGTTCTATCGAAACGAAGAACTGATGGACCTGGATCAACTCGGCTTTGCACCGCACGTCGAATCGCTGCTCAAGACGATCGCGGCGCAGAACCAGGGGGTCCTGCTGCTCACCGGTCCCGCCGGCAGCGGCAAGAGCACGACCCTGGCCGCCTTGCTCCGGTACATCGTCAGGACCTTCGCCGGCAAGAGCATCGTGACGCTCGAAGACCCGGTGGAAATCCGGATCGACGGCGTGACCCAGGTGCCCATCACGCCGCATGGGCAGATGACGTTCCCCACCGCTCTGCGCTCCCTCCTGCGTCAGGACCCGCAGGTCCTCATGATCGGCGAGATTCGCGACGCGGAGACGGCCCGGATTGCGATCGAGGCGGGACTGACCGGCCACTTGCTCATGAGCACGATGCACAGCGGCGCGCCCGCCGGGGCGCTGTTGCGCCTGCTCGAAATGGGCATCGAGCCCTACCAAGTGACATCGAGCATCTCGGCGGTCGTGAATCAGAGACTGGTCCGAAGGCTCTGTGACAAGTGTCGCAAGCTGGGCGGGGACGCGCGCTTCGAGCCGGTCGGCTGCGAAGCCTGTTTCGGCACAGGCTATCACGGCCGGGCGCTCATCGCCGAGATGGTTCAACTCGACGGCGACCTGCGCAAAGCCATCCTCGCCAAGGCCGATCTCGACAGACTGGAAGCCCTGCTCAGAGAGAAAGGCCACGCAACCATCCTCACCGACGGTCGGCGGCTGATCGGGCAGGGTGTCACGACAGAGGCAGAACTGAACAAGGCGTGTGGAGCCGCCTCCAATGGCGATATATCGGGCCGTAAATAGAAAGGTAGCGGTTGAATGAGCGGGGAATATCACATGTCCATGAGCCAGGGGAGTCGAGCGTTGGGATTGGCGGTATCGATCTTTGTCTTTGCGTCTGTCACGGCCGCGGCGCAGAAGCCGGACGACGGGACGAAGATACTGACGGTGCATCGTGGGGGGCAGCCCGCAGGTGCGACGGAACTGCTGCTGCTCCCCAGGCCGCAGGAGTTGACGGATGCCGATGCTTTCCCTTTGTATGCGAAGGCCGTCAAAGCGATGCCGAAGGATCTGGATTGGGACAAGATTAAGGCCTGGAGGCAAATGCCTGTGAAGGATCGGCCGCAGCAGGAAGTCGCATCGGTGCTTCGATCATTCGATGCGATCCTGCCGTTACTGGACCAGGCCGCCAAATGCAAACGATGCAGTTGGCCGCTCCAGGTCGAAGACAATCCGCCTATCAACCTCAACGTCTGCCGCAATATGTCGTTTCTGATTGCTCTTAAGGCCCGATCTGAGCTTGCTCGCGGCGACTACGCGTCATGCGTGCGGACGCTTGGCACAGACTTGGCCCTGGCCAAGCACTTCAGCGCCGGTCCAAGCGTGATTCACCTGCTGCTCGGCGTGGCGATCGCCGCGATTGTCTACGGCGAGATCGAGCTGTACGTCCAGCAGCCGGGCGCTCGAAGCCTGGAAGCGGCGATTCGGGCAATCCCCAAGCCGATGTTCGATGAGAAGCACTCAGAACTCTACGGCATGGACGAAGCCAGCCGCAGCAGGACGCAACTGCTGCTGAGGCGGGCGAACCGGCACGCGATCGCTCTGCAATACATTGAGGCCCTCCGCCAGCACGCTACGAAAACCGGCAAGTGGCCCCAATCGCTCGACGAGCTCAAGGCCGACCTGCCGAACGACCCGGTGACCGGCAAGCCGTTCGCGTACACGCGGCCCTCGGACAATCAGGCGATCCTCGAAGGAGTTCTGGCGGCCGGCGGTGACGCCAAAAAAGACGCTATTCGGTATGAATTGACCTTGGCGAAGTGAGGAACCAGACATGGCAATCTTTCAGTATGACGCGTTGACCGCAGGCGGGCGGCTGATGAAGGGGACCGTCGAGGCAGGCTCGCCGGAAGAGGCCAGCAGCCAGCTCGCCGGGATGGGCCTGCTCGTCAACACGCTCGAGAAGGCCCGCGCCGAGCAGCCCCGGACGCCGATCGGACGCAATGAGTTCCTGCTGTTCAACCAGCAGTTGGCCTCGATCACGCGGGCGGGAATCCCGTTGGAACGCGGGCTTCGCGAGCTGGCTCGGGACATCTCCTCGAAATCGATGCGGCAGCTCATCGAGGACATCGCGACCGACCTGGAGGCAGGCGTGCCTATCGAGGAGGCGTTTGCCAAGCGGGAGAAGCACTTCCCGCCGCTCTATGGGCGCATTCTCAAGGCCGGGGTCGAGACGGGCCGGCTCAGCGAGATGCTCACGAGCCTCAACCGGCACCTGGAGCTGGCCGGGCAGACCCGCCGCATCATCTTCGAGGCCACCAGCTATCCCGCTGTCATTTTCGTCCTCGGGGCGATCATCATCACGGGCGTCTTCCGGTTCGTAGTCCCGCAGTTTGGCGCCATCCTCGACGAGATGGTGGCAGGCAAATTGAACCCGATCACCACCGCCGTCCTCGGCTTGGCCCGCAACATCATCCCCTTCTGGATCGGCGTCGGCATTCTCGTTGGAATCGTGGTAACTGTGTTCGCGACGCTCTCCTCCTCGCCCATCGGCAGGAGGTTCAAGGAATGCTTGTTCCTCCGGGTGCCGGTCCTCGGCCGGCTGTATCACAGCAGCATCTTGAGCCGGATGGCGGAGGCAATGGCCCTGCTCGTCGGCGCCGGTTGTGACATCCCCGAGGCGCTGCGGCTCGGGGCCGTCAGCTCCGGCAGCGAGACACTTGCCCTCGAGAGTGGATTGGTGGCTCAGCAGGTCGAGCGGGGCGCGAATATCCTCGAAGCCGGCGGCAGCACGCGGGTCTTGCCGAGACTGTTCCTCTACTCCGTGCAGCTCGGCGCCCAGAGAAATGAATTGCAGGATAACCTTTACAGCCTGGGCGAGATGTACGCCGACCAGGCCCGCGCGGGACAGTCCCGCTTGCAGACCTTTCTGCTGCCCATGATGATCCTGGCGATCGGCGGCGTGCTGGCCATGGCCATCCTTGGCGTGTTCCTGCCGATCATCCAGGTGATTACGAGTCTCTCCAGCGCAAGCTGACGGGGACGGAGAACCGTGTCGTGCCGGGCATGGTGCACGACGCATGATCGAGATTCGCTATGGACCAATTGAGAATAGTGGGCTTTGCCCTCATGTTTGTCTTCATCATCGTCGGGTACAAGAGGCCGGCGGTCGCCTTCATCACCGCGCCGTTTGCGGTCGTAGCCTTTGCCTACGCCGCTGCCCGCTCGTTCTACATGGACGACCTCCTCCTGGCGCCGGTGATATTCGTCGCGGCGATGGCGGCCGTGGCTGCCTCCACGCGCGGCGCCGACTCCAGGGAGTGGTTTCACTGGGCGGCCTCCCTGCTGCTGATCTGGTTCATACTCCTGCTGTTGCTGGCTGTCGTCCTGCTGGGTTTCCACAAGCTTGGGGCCGGCGCGATTCTGCCTGCACTGTTCATCCTTGGAATGGGGGCGATCATCATCTCGTCCGTCAGTTACGGCCTGGCGTCCCGCCGGGCGGTTGCCATCAACGTCTTCTCGACGCTTGGCGCGAGCATGAGGCAGAACCTGCCGTTGCCGATGGCCCTGGATTGTGCCGCCGCCGGTCGCTATGATGCCACGGCCCACGTCCTGCGAAGGATCAAGACCTGGATGGTCAAGGGGTATTCGCTCAGCGAGGCGGTCAGCCGGGGATATCCGCAGTGCCCGTCGCGCGCCTTGGCCGTCCTCGCAGCAGGTGAGCGGATCGACCAGCTTCCGGCCGCCGTCCAGGCCATCGAGGCGGATGAAAAATCCCGTGCGAGGGACCGTTCTGCGCTGCGGCCGGTCCATCCGGCCTACCCCGTCATCATGCTGATCATCCTCTTTCTGTTTGCCACCGCCCTCGCCAAATTCGTCCTGCCTCAATTCAAGTCTATCATGGCCGACATGGTGGAGGGCCAACTGCCGCTTGCCACGCGCATCCTGCTGCGAATCACGGAGCCCTTTATCGCCGGCGATGCTCCGTTGCTGCTGCTCCTGGGCGGGGCCATGAGCGTTTCGGGCCTGTGCGTCTACGGGGCGTGGCGCAGACGACGGCCGGAGAAGGCTTACATGCTCTCACAACTCGGCGACCTGCTCAAATGGCATCTGCCGATTTTGCACTGGTTCGAGAGGAACCGCGCCCTGGCCCAGGTCGTCAGCTTGCTGCGGATGTCGCTCAATGCCGGCTGCCCGGTCAACGAGGCGATCCGAAGCACGCTCCAGCTCGACGTGAACCTGTACTTCCATCGGCGCCTGGCCTGCTGGCTCGAGCGTGTCGAACGGGGTGAGGCGATCGGCGGCTCGGCCCGCCGCTGTGGGCTGGGCAACACGCTGGCCTGGGCCTTCGAGGGCGGCGCCGATACCGGCAACACGCCCGCCGTGCTCGAAATGCTCGAAGCCCACTACCGGTCCAACTACAGCTATCGTGTGAATCTCGCCCGGTTCATCCTGTGGCCGGTGGGAATCATCATGCTCGGCATCGCCGTCGGCTTCGTGGTCTTCGCGGTTTTCTCATGCGTGGTGGCGGCGCTCTCGCAAAATATCGCTAATGTGTATCCATAAGGTCATCAATTTATGAGATGCAAAGGTTTCCTCACTGCGGAAATGCTGACGGCGACGGTGCTGCTCGGCCTGATCATCGCCGGACTGGCCGTCTCCACGAGCGGCCTCTCGAAATTCAATCAATACCAGTGGGCTCGCCAGCGATGTACGGCTGCGGCGCTGGCCCAGCTTGAAAGCGTCACAGCCGGCGGGATCCTCATTGAGCCGCAGGAGTTGAATCGCCTCTGGCCCGAGGTGAATGTCTCTGTGGCGCGAACGCCCGCGGACACGCCCTGGGACGGCCTGGAGCTGGTCCAGGTCACCGCCGCCTCACGGCAGGTCACCGTCCGCCTGGCGAGGTATCTCCGGCCGCAGCCGGCGGCGAAAGGAGGGTAGCCGTGATGCGAAAGGCATTCACCATCATTGAAGTGCTTGTAGTCGCCACCGTAGCGCCGCTCGTGATGCTGGCGGTCAGCAGCCTGTTCGCGACCTTCATCCGCGACATTCCGCGCGAGGCCCGCGTCGTGCAGCAGAACGCGACGATGCTGGATATGCTCCGGCAGATCCGCCGGGACGTGGACCAGGCGACCGGCCTGCCCGAGCAAGTCGGCGACAGGCACATTGATGAGCGGACCGTGCTGATCGAGCAGCCGGATGCCGTGGTCTGCTACCGGTTCGAGGAGGGCCGGACCATCCGAATTCTGCTCAAAGGGCAGGGGCCCTCCGATCCGAACGAGCGCGTCTGGCGGATGCGCGATGCGGTGGTTACGTGGCGACCCTGGGTCCGCGACGGCAGAGCCTATGCCGTCGAAATCCATTCGCACCTCCAGGAGTGGTTCGGCAGTCTGCTCCGCAGCCGGCTCGCCAACTCGCAGGTATTCTTCATCAACGGCCTGGGAAAGGGGCGCGAGGTCCGATGAGAAACGCAAATCGCAAAGGCTTCCTCCTGACATTCGTCATCGTGGCCCTGGCCATGATGGGCATGGTCATGTACGTGCTGACCGACGGGGCCACCTCGCTGCTGTCCCGTGCGGACGCCGCCTACCTGCAGGCGGTCGAGCGCAACCTGGTCGCCAGCGGCCTGGCCTGGGCACAGGCGAAGATCGCCGCCGGCGGTGCCGCCGCCGCCGAGCCCGTGGAGCTCAGCACCGCCTCGTTCGGCACGCCGAGCGCGAAATTGACCGTTATGATCGTGCAGGTGCAGGCCGACCGCGCCACAGTTCGCATCGGCGCCTCGTGCACCAAAGGCCGGCGCACCCTCAACGCACGCCGCGATTACACCATCGCATTGCCCTGACGATCCGCCCAAGCGCCGCCCGGCGCGGAATCCACGAAATCAGGATCGTCGGCGCAGAACGACCGGTAAAACTCCGCATCGCGCGTGCGCCCGCCTGGAAAATCGTCCAGTCCATGCAGCGGGCGGCTGCACAAGAATCCGTCAGAATGCGTATAAACCCCCTTGCAATTCCATGCTGCGTGCAGTAGGATTCTGTTGTTGCAGCGGCATGGTCTTGTAGTCGGCCACGCCGGCGGCTCAGCCGCTACGCTGCCTGGGTGATTAGCTCAATTGGTAGAGCATCGCACTCTTAATGCGGCGGTTGAAGGTTCGATTCCTTCATCACCCATTCACATTTTGCCTGGCAATATCTCAATCTCTCCTCCACACCATCGGATACTTGGCCAGTCTGTTGGCACATGTCCGTCGGACGGCTCAGAAGGGGCCAGAATGCTGTCGCTCCTCACGCAGGTGTGGCTCAGGGCCCATAGGTTCAGTTGTTGGTGCGACTTGTGGCGGGCGGGCTTAAGCGGCCCCGAGTCATGTTGCCGGCCCCATGGGGGCGAGGATGCGGCGTGTCATCGGCGGTCAGGCGATCGGAAAATCTCGCAGTCGCGACACTTTTGTGAACTCTGTCCCTCGGCCTGCGTACAGTAGCGAGCACCGGGCTCAGACGAGGTGAAAACGAGCCGGGTGATGGTGGCATGATCTGTCAGGTGGGTGAATCGCTGCGGCAGGAACATAATCGGGGTAACGGAGTGGGCTTGGTGACGAAGGTCGGAGGGGGGCCTCAGGCCCTGTCACACCACGATGTCCCGTTAAGACAGAAGAGTGGGTGTGCTCTGTACACCACCTTGCCTCGGTGGACAGGGCGCACCGCACAGGCGATCGGGGAGGTTCAGGAAAAACAAGGAGTAGCGGCGATGAAAAGATTGAGTAGAGTTGCGACTTTGGCAGTGTCCCTGCTGGCTCTGGTCGGGCCGGCCGGGGCGGTGCCTTCGTGGCCGGCGCAGGCCGATCAGTGGAGTCCGGTGCTGATCAGCGGGGGCCTCTACGTGGACGCCCAGGCGGACAGCGGTTACGACAATTACGATACGCCGCCGCCGGCGCCCATGGATATCGTGGGGGGCATCGATCCGGCGGGCCACGGGCCCTTTGCGGCCGGATTCTGGTACCAGACCGCCGGCGACATCATGTTCCGGATGCGGGTGGACGGTGACCCGAGCCGAGGCGGGCAATTCGTTTGGACCACGCTGCTCAACACCGACGCGGACTCCGATGTCGATTGGGTGGTGCAGCTCGATCTGTCCGGGGATAACCAGGTGGAGCTGGTCGAGGCGCTGTCCGGCGGGCCGGCCACCAATTGGGAGGTCACTCTTGCCGGACCGCCTCATATCTATGGCTTCGACAAGGACACGTACTCCAGGTTCGTGGACGCCTCGGGGACATTGGACGCCCCGTACACGGGCTCGCGGTTCCACGGGCCCGGACCGGCGACTGACGACTGGTTCGTGGATATGGGGATTCCCCTGGCGACGTTCACGTCTGTCACCGGCTGGGACGTGGGGGACCCGCTTGGCATTGCGTTCTCGACCTCGGCATCTCACGTGGCCGACAATAAGGACCGGCCGGATTATCCCGGCTGGGGCAATCAGCCGGTAGTCCCGGCGCCGGGCGCCCTTTTGCTCGCCGGCCTTGGCACCGCCCTTGTCGGCTGGCTTCGCAGACGCACATCGCTATAGCTCATCCCGACGAACGGGAAAGGATCGGGGGCTGCAAGCTCTGCCTTGCAGCCCTTTCCATTCTATCGGCGCCCTTATTGCACTTGGCTCCCACATTCAAACTGGAATTACAGGGGAATTGGGTCTATGCTGGCGGGGTTCGTGTTTGTGATGTCTCTTTGAAACCGTTGTTGAGAAGGTGTAATGGCATTGTGGGACGATTGGTGATTCTTTCGGGGCCTTCGTGCGTGGGGAAGGGGCCGCTGCTGACGGCGCTGCGGAAGCTCCGTCCGGATTTGGCCGGGCGGATGACGAAGATCGTGCTGTATGACAGCCGCAGCCCCCGGCCGGGCGAGGTGGACGGCGTCGATTACCGCTTCCGGACGCGAGAGTACATCGAGGGACTGCGGGGCAAAGAGGGCTTCACCGTGTTCGAGGTCCGCGGCGACCTGCAGGCGCTGGATAGCCGCGAGCTGGAGGGCAAACTGGCGGCGGGCGATGTCTTCTTCGAGGGCAATCCCTTCATTGGCTCCGGGCTGCTCGACTTCGCGGCCAAGCGGGGCGTGGATTCCCTGAGCATCTTCATTTCGCCGTTGTCGCGGGAAGAGGTCCTCGAATGCAGAGCGCCGGGGCGTGCTACGTCTTTGCCGCAATTGCTGACCGACGTGATGCGCCGCAAGCTCCTGCGACGTACGACCAGACACAAGGGACTCCTGTCGCTCAAGGACCTGGAGAACATCGAAGTGCGTGCGGCGGGGGCCTATGGCGAGCTCCAGCAGGCGTGGCGGTTCGACTGCGTCATTCCCAACCACGATGGCGAGGACAGCGAGAACTGGGACGCGTTTTACCACCCACTCGCCGACGCCCGCCGGACGCTGCTGACCTTTGCGGCCCTGCTCGAAGGCGAGCCCGCGCCGCACGCCGAGAAATGGGAGCCGGACCTGGTCCCCTGAGTCCCATGCTGCGAGGAATTGGCTTTTGAGACGCGCTCGGAGGGATTCCGAAGTGTTTCCGGATGCGCCGGATCACGTCATGCTGGATTGCTTCTCAGGACACGGGCGAAATCGGGTCAGTAGCGAGAGACTTCCAACTCGCCGGGGGTGCCGGTGACGAGGTAGACGACGCTCTCGCAGATGTTCGTGGCGCGGTCGGCGATTCGCTCGACGTTGTGTGCGGCCCAGATCAGGTACGTGGCCCGCGTGATGACGGAAGGGTTCTCGATCATCCGCTGGAGCATCTCGTGGTAAGCCTGATCGTAGAGGGCATCGACCTCGTCATCCTCGGCGCAAATGGCGCGTGCGGTATCGGCGTCGCGTTTGATGAAGGCTTCGATACTTCGCCGGAGCATGCTGACCGCTTTTTCGGCCATCTGGGGGATGTAGATCAGCGGCCTGACCAGCGGCTGGTCGCCGTGCATGAGGACGATCTTGCCAATCCCTTCCGCGTAGTCGCCGATCCGCTCCAAATCGCGCACGATGCTCAGGACCGCGATGATCTCCCGCAGGTCCGACGCCACCGGCTGCTGTCTCGCGATCAGATCGACGCACTTTTCTTCGAGCTGCCAGCGCTTCTTGTTGACCTGGGCGTCGTTGGCGACGACCCGCCTGGCCTCGTCGGCGTCCAGACTCTTCAGTGCCTCGACGGAGCGGGTGACCGCGGAGATCACCATCTCGCCCATCTGCATGATGTCCTGTTCAAGTTCCCTGATCCGTTGGTGGAAACCTTCTCGTGGCATGGCCAGCTCCATTGATTATGGATAATTGATGATTGATTATTGGTGGAAAGAGCGGACTCTTTTTCAATTATCAATAATCCATCATCAATAATCAATCATCCGAACGATCCTTTAATATAATCTTCGGTCAGTCGCTCCCTGGGGTTCGTGAAAATCCTGTCGGTATCGGCGAACTCGATGAGCCGGCCGAGATACATGAAGCCCGTGTAATCCGAGACGCGTGCCGCCTGCTGCATATTGTGCGTGACGATCACCAGCGCGTAGTCCTGCCGCAGCACGCGGAGCAGCTCTTCGATCCGCAGGGTGGCGATCGGGTCGAGAGCCGAACAGGGCTCGTCCAGCAGGATAATATCGGGCCTGAGGATCAGCACGCGTGCGATGCACAGCCGCTGCTGCTGCTCCAGCGTCAGCGAGTGGGCGTTCTTCTTGAGCTTGTCCTTGAGATCGTCCCAAAGCCCAACGTGCTCAAGACCCTCGCGGATGGTCTGCATGATCTCGTCTTTACGGCTGAGCATGTTGTGGATCCGCAGGCCGAACTTCAGATTGTTATAGATCGACAGGGAGAAGACATTGGGCCTCTGGAAGACCATGCCCACCTTGCGGCGCAGGGCAATCAGGTCCGTCTCGGGCGCGAGGATGTTCTCGGAGTCGATGAGAATCCGGCCTTCGACCCGGGCATTCTCGACCAGGTCATTCATGCGGTTGAAGCAGCGAAGCAGGGTGGATTTGCCGCAGCCGGAGGGGCCGATGATCGCCGTGACGTTGCGAGCGGGGATTTTGATATTCACGTCGGTCAGTGCGTGAAAGTTCCCGTAGTACAGGTTCAGATTGTCCGTTTCGATCTTCGTTTCGAGTTCCATGCTATCCAAACCTGCCGGTGATGTAGTCGTCCGTGCGCGTGTCCTTCGGCTTGGTGAACAGGTCGTGCGTCAGGCCGATCTCGACCAGCTCGCCCATCAGGAAGAACGCGCATCGCTCGCTGACGCGGGATGCCTGCTTGGTGTTGTTCGTCACGAGGACCTGCGTGTAGTCGGCCTTCAACTGCTGCATGGCGTCCTCGACCTTGGCGGTGGAGATGGGGTCAAGGCCGGAGCAGGGCTCATCGTACAGGATGACTTGGGGCTCGACAGCCAGGGTCCTGGCGATGCACAGCCGCTGCTGCTGGCCGCCGGATAATCGTACGGCCGGCTCCTGGAGGCGGTCCTTGACCTCCTCCCAGAGATACGCTCTTTTCAGGGCCTCTTCGACGATCCGGCTGACGGTCTCTTTGTTCGTCGTGCCGTGCACCTTCGGCCCGTAGGCCACATTGTCGAAAATGCTGACGGGCAGGACCTGAGGCAGGGCGAAAATGATGCCGATCTTCTTTCGCAGGAGGTTGTCGCTGATTTTGCGGATTTCTTGCCCGTCCAGAAGAATCTCGCCGGTCTGGGAGTAATTGCGATGGAGATAGTTGAGCCGGTTCAGCGCCCGCAGAAAGGTGGTCTTGCCGCTGTTGGCCGGGCCGATGATCCCGAGAATCTCGTTCTGGGCGATCTGGATATTGACGTTCTTCAGCGCGTGCACTGAGCCGAAGTAGCAGTTCAGGCCAAAGGTTTGGATAACCGGTTCGCTTACCATAGCCTCTTCTTCCGGTAGTGCGCACGCAGGATGATGCTGACGAGGTTCATCAGGAAGACAATCGCGATCAGCACGAGGGCCGTGGCGAAACTCAGCGACAGCGGAATATTCGGCACCTGCGTCGAGATCACGTACAGATGGTAGGGCAGGGCCATCACCTGATCGAAGGCCGAGCGGGGCAGGCGGGGCAGGTAAAACGCGGCGACGGTGAAGAGGATGGGAGCCGTTTCGCCAGCCGCCCGGCTGAGGCTCAGGACTGTGCCGGTCAGGATGCCCGGAATCGCGTAGGGCAGCACGCAGTATCGCACTGTCTGCCACTTGCTGGCGCCCAGCGACAGGCTGATCTCGCGATAGCTGAACGGCACGGACTCCAACGCCTCCTTGGAGGCGGTGATGATCACGGGCAGGCTCATGATGCCTAGCGTCAGCGAGCCGGCGAGAATGGACGCGCGAAAGTGCAGCACCAGGACGAACGCCGTGAAGCCGAACAGGCCGTACACGATCGATGGAATCCCAGACAGGTTCACCACCGACAGCTTGATCATCCGCGTGAACAGATTGTCGTGTGCGTATTCCACAAGGTATATGGCCGACAGCACCCCCAGCGGCAGCGAGAACAGCATCGTGCCGATGACCAGCAGGATCGTGCCGACGATGGCGGGAAAGATGCCGCCGGCCTTCATGCCGTTGCGAGGCGCCTCCGTGAGAAAGCTCCATGTGACTGACCCGGCCCCGTTGATCACGATGTATACAATGACCAGCAAAATCGGCACGACGATCAGCAGCGTCACGACACCCAGGACGGAAAACGCGATGTTCTGGCGAATCTTCGCTCCACTCATTTCCTGGCCCTTCGCAGAAACAGATCGGCGATGAAGTTGATGGTGAACGTGATGGCGAACAGGACGAGTCCGACGGCGAACAAGGCGTAGTAATGCTCGGAGCCGCCGACCGTCTCGCCCATCTCGCCGGCGATCGTGGCGGTGAGCGTCCGCAGCGGCTGGAGAATCGATGTGGGGATCACCGGCGCATTTCCTGTGACCATCAGGACGACCATCGTCTCGCCGACGACGCGTCCGATCCCGAGCATGACAGCAGCCACGATGCCGGAGGAGGCCGAGGGCAGGATCACCCGCCAGAGCGTCTGCCAGCGTGTGGCGCCCAGGCCAAAGGCGGCCTCGCGGTAGCTCCTCGGCACGCTCGTCAGGGCGTCCTCGGAGATGCTGATGATCGTAGGCAGGGCCATGAAAGCCAGCAGCAGACTGCCCGTCAGGCCGCACATGCCCGTCGGCAGATGAAACGTGTTCCGCAGCATCGGGCCCAGCCAGATGATGCCGAGGAACCCGAGCACCACGCTTGGAATCGCGGCGAGAATCTCCACGAAGGACTTGAGAACGTTCTTCAGCGCCTTGGGGGCGACCTCGGCGATGAACATGGCCGACCCGACGCCCAGCGGCACGCAGATGACGACCGCCCAGAACGTCACCAACACGGACCCGAGCAGCAGGGGGATGACCCCGAACTGCGGCGGCTCGGAGATCGGCAGCCACTGCCTGCCCGTGAGAAACTTGATTACCGGATAATGGCGAAACAGCGACAGCGAGTCCCGCAGCAGAAACAGGAAGATCAGGAACACGAAAATGACGACGGCCAGGCCGCTCAACCTGATACACAACTCGATGATCGGCTCACTGATTCTATGCCACAATCGTTTCATAGATGGGTAGAATCCCGGCTCGAGCATCTGCGGCTTGACATACGTTCGGATCGTCGATTCGTTCGTTTCAGCGGGCAACGGTCCCTCCTGTAGCACTCTGCGGAGCCGCCTCCGTCGAGGCGGTTGTCACCGGCACAAAGCCCGCGTCGGTGAACTGCTTCTGGCCCGCCGGGCTCAAAGTGAAATCGATGAACAGCTTGACGACGCCCTGCGGCTCGCCGTTCGTGTATGCATAAAGGCCGCGCGAAAGCGGATAGGTCTTCTGGAGCACGTTCTGGACGCTGGGGGCGTAGAATTCACCGCCACCCTTGCCGATCTGAAGCGCCTTGGTCCGGTCGGACAGGTAGCCCATGCCCAGGTATCCGATGGCTTCTTCGTTGCCGGCCACCTCCTCAACAATCGCCTGCGACGAGGTCAACAGCAGCGTCTCCTCGGAGAACTCGTCCCTGCTGTCCTTCTTGCCGAGCTGAATCACTTCTTCCTTGAAGTACATGTGGGTCCCGGAGCTGACTTCGCGTGAGAGGGTGACGATCGGCAGGTCTTTTCCGCCGAACTGTCTCCAGTTCGTCGCTTCACCCGTGAAGATTTTATGCAGGTCCTCGACGGTCAACTTATCAAGGGGATTGCTCTTATTGACGATGACCGCGACGCCGTCGTGGGCGACGACGAATTCCTTCGGCTCAACGCCCCGCTTTTCCGCTATTTCGATTTCCTTGGCTTTCATCTCGCGTGAGGCGGTGGCCACGTCGCAGGTCTTGTTGATGAGTGAGGCGATTCCGACACCGCTGCCGCCGCCGGTGACGGCGACGAAGATGTGGGGATAATCCTTCATGAACACTTCGGCCACCATCTGCACGGCATTGACCATGGTATCGGACCCTTTGGCCTGGATGAATCCCTGCGGCTCATTCGGGTCGATACTCTCTCCGCAGCCGGCGAGAAAGACGGCCGTGACGGCTATTGCGATGGCTTGCCCTGCTAACCTCATGCGGTATCGCTCATGTCGCATTCTCGTCGGGCGGATACACGGCCCGTGCACGGCCGGTATCCGCCTCGTTCCCTTTACCTTCGAGCCGGTCCGACGCCGCAAGGTACACCAGGACCGCTCTGAACGCCAGTAAACCGCGTCGGCATGCCATCAAATACTACATCTGTGTCAGGGAAATGTTAGGTTTTCGTTAGAATTTTGTTAAGATGGGGCGGTTGACAGGCTGTAGGGTGTCGCGTAAAGTTGCTGCCATGATTTGGCCGCAGATCGACTCCACACGGCACTCGGGGTACCCTCGTGTTTCTAATAGCAGAAAGGAAATGTGCATGGCTTTCAGGTTCTTCCCGAAGACGTTCAACTTCTTTGACCTGTTTGAGAAGCAGGTGAGTCACGCGGTGGATGCGGCGTGCTTCTTCAAGGAGGTCGTATCCCGGGGCTACGTCAGCGAGGAAGCCCTCAGCCGGATGGCCGCCATCGAGCATCAGGGTGATGAAGTGGCGCACGCCATCATGGACCAACTGAACAAGACGTTCATCACGCCGTTCGATCGCGAGGACATCTATGCTCTCGCCAAGCAATTGGACGACGTCATCGACATGATCAACAACATTTTGAGCCGGCTCAGAATCTATAACATCACCACCGTGGACAAGAACCTGGTCGAATTCACCGTGGTCATCGAGCAGTCGGTGCGGGCCGTGGCGCGGGCCGTCGGCGGGCTGCGGAACATCAAGAATGTCCAGGTGGTCTTCGACGCCTGCGTCGAGATCAACCGCCTGGAAAACGTCGGCGACTCGATGCGCGACCGCGTGCTGTCCGAGCTGTTCGCCAATTCCCAGGACCCCATCGCCGTGATCAAATGGAAGGACATCTATCAGGACGCCGAAACCGTACTGGATGTCTGTGAAGACGTATCCCACGTTGTCGATTCCATTATGGTGAAGCAGGCCTGACCATGACGCTGAGCATTCTGTTCCTCATTGCCCTGTCGCTGCTTTTCGATTTTCTCAACGGCTTTCACGACTCGGCCAATGCAATCGCCACCGTCGTCTCCACACGCGTCCTGACGCCTCGCCGCGCGGTCGTCTGGGCGGCATTTTTCGATTTCATTGCATTTCTGTTCCTCGGCCTCCACGTCGCCAACACGATAGGCAAGGGCATCATCGATATTACGATTGTAGACAAGGGAGTCATCTTCGCGACACTCGTCGGCGCCTGTAGTTGGGACCTGTTCACCTGGTACCTGGCCTTGCCCACCAGTTCCTCCCACGCCCTGATCGGCGGGATGATCGGCGCGGCGCTGGTGAAGGCCGGCTGGACCTCCCTGATCTGGCGCGGAATCGCCAAGACCGTGATCTTCATTTTTGTCTCTCCGATGCTCGGTTTGATCTTGGGACTGTTGATCGGTACGGCCGTCTACTGGGCTTGCCGCAAAACGACCCCGGCGAAGGTGGATCACCTTTTCCGCAAAGGCCAGCTTGTCTCGGCTGCGTTCTATAGTATTGGTCACGGCGGCAACGACGCGCAGAAAACCATGGGCATCATTGCCGGCCTGCTCTTTAGCGCCGGCTTGCTGGGTGACAAGTTCTTTATTCCGTTCTGGGTGATCATTGCTTGCCAGACTGCCATTGCACTCGGCGTCATGTTCGGAGGCTGGCGCATCGTGAAAACCATGGGCCAGAAGGTCGCCAAGCTCAGGCCGGTGGACGGCTTTGCCGCCGAGTCCAGCGCTGCCATAACACTGGCGATCTCGTCCGGCTTCGGCATCCCTGTCAGCACCACGCACACGATCACCGGGGCGATCATGGGCGTCGGCTCGCTCCGCCGGTTCAGCGCCGTCCGGTGGGGCGTCGCCCGCAGCATCGTATGGGCCTGGATTCTGACGATCCCGGCCGCCGCCGCCATCTCGGCTGGCGCCTACTTTCTGGCCGGCCGGCTCATCATGCGCCTGCCGTAAGAAGTAGGAGCCAAACGCCTCTTAGGCTGTCAACTCGCGCGGTGGCAGCACGTTCAATCCGCGGCGGGACGCGCTATCGTATCGGCAGGTGGATGGTGAAGGTGCTGCCTTTGCCCAGAGTGCTCTCGACGGTGACGTACCCGCCGTGGGCCTGCACGATGTGCTTGACGATGGCCAGGCCCAGCCCGGTGCCGCCCAGCTTGCGGCTTCGACTCTTGTCCACGACGTAGAACCGCTCGAAGAGCCTTGCCAGGTGCTCGCGGGAGATGCCACAGCCCTCATCGCGCACCGCGATAATGACTTCCTCTCCGTGCTTGCTCGCTTCCACGGCGATACGGCCGCCCTCGGGACTGTACTTGATGGCGTTGTCGATCAGGTTCAGCGCCGCCTGCTCCAGCAGGGGAGGATTGATCGTGGCCTCGACATCCTGCTCGCAGGCCAGATCGACCGCAATTCGCTTGTCGCTCGCCTTGACGCTGGACAAATCGATGGCTTCCTCAAGCACCGGGCGTACGGGCCCGCGAGCGAAGCTCGGCGTACGCGGCTCCACGGAGCTGCCAAGCGCCCTTTCCTCCGCCTCCTCCAGACGCGACAGGGTCAGCAGGTCGTCGATGATCGAATTGAGCCGCGAGGCATGCCGGGCGATGATGCCCAGATACTTTTCGACCTGCTCCGCGTCCCTCACACCGCCCTCCGTGAGCGCCTCGGCAAACCCCTGGATGGAGGTGATCGGGGTCTTCAGTTCGTGCGAGACATTGGCGACGAAATCACGCCGAATCGTCTCCAGCTTCCGCACCCGCGTTACATCGTTGAGGACGATGACGGCTCCGCTGCGCCGACCGCGAGCATCCGTCAGAGAGGCCCCGTGAACGCGGAAGTATCGCCCGCCGCTTGACGAGGGCTGTTGAGGTCCGTCGCTCGGGAAGGAGATCTCCGCTTCGCTCGGCTGTTCGCCGGCCAGCGTTTCACGCACGAAGTGCTGGAGGTCCGGATTGCGAATGACCTCCTCCATGCGGCGATTCTCCGCCTGCGCAGGCCCCGGGGAAGCGGCGCCGGGTCTGGAGGAGGCCGGCTCGATGCCCAGCAGGTCCGCGGCGGCGGCGTTCATGCTGACGATCCTGCCGCCGTCATCGACGGCAAAGACGCCCTCGACCATGCTGGACAGGATGATGTCGAGCTTATTCCTCTGCTCTGTGATGGTCGTGATTCTCTCGCCGAGCTGCGCCGCCATCCGATTCAGGGAGTCAGCGAGGGCCGCCAACTCCGCCGAAGCCGGCGTTGGCACCCGCAGGCTCAACTCCCCGGCGGCGAATCGCTCGGCGGTCCGCTTGATCCCGACGATGGGTCTGCTGATGCGGCGGGAGATCAGCAGGCTCAGCACCGCGGCCCCGGCCGCGATCACGAGGCCGACCCACAAAATGTTCACGTAGATCGCGCGCAGCGCGTGGTCAATCTCGGTGACCGCGATGGCGGTACGGACTACGGCGATCGGCGTGCCTCGCTCCTTCACGGGAACGGCCAGGTACATCATCGTCTCGCCGAGCGTCGGACTGGGGCGGACGGACGAGCCGAAATCCCGCTGCAAGGCATCGATGATTTCAGGCCTGTCGGAATGATTCATCATCATCGTGGGGTCGTCGTGCGAATCTCCCACGACTTTGCCCGAGGGAAGCACCACCGTAAGGCGAATCTCGTCGTGGCCGGTGCGGGCGATCTCCTTGCATACGTCGTCCAGCTTGTCCTCGCCTCGCGCTCGCAGGACCATGTGGATCTCTTCCGCTGCTACGAGGGCGAATCGGTTCAATTCGCTGCGAACCTTGTCGTAGTACACGTGGCGGAAGGCGTGAGAGCAGTAGGCCGTGACCGCGATCACGGAAACGAGCGTGACCGCCAGGTACGCCGGGTAAATCTGCCAGATCAGCTTTCTGCGACTCATCGTCAATCCTTGAAACGGTATCCCACGCCCCGCACCGTCTCAATGTATTTGCCGCAGGGGCCCAGCTTCTTTCGCAGCGATACGATCTGCACATCGACCGCCCTGTCGGTGACGAGGTAATCGTCGCCGTGGATGGAATCGACGATCTGGTAACGACTCAGCACCAGACCGGCGCGCCGGGCGAGCGTGCGCAGGATGTCAAACTCGGTCCTCGTCAGGTCCACCTTCGTGCCTGCGGCCCGCACCTCATGGCGGCCGGGGTCGATCGTCAGGTCATGGACTTTGATAATGGCCTGGTCGTCGGCAGGTTGGGCGGCCCTGCGCAGGAGCCGCCGCACCCGGGCCGCAAGGACCTTGCCGCTGAATGGCTTGACGACGTAATCCTCGGCGCCGACCTCCAGGCCGGCTACGACATCGGCGTCTTCGCCCTTGGCCGTCAGAATGACTATGGGAATCGCAGCGGTTTTCGGGTCGGCCCTGAGCCTCCTGCAGACCTCGATGCCATCGATCCCCGGCAGCATCAGGTCCAGTACGATCAGGTCCGGCTGCTTCGCACGCGACAGACTCAGCGCCTGCTCGCCGCTGTCGCAGTCGAGGACCTCGTAGCCCTCCTTCGCCAGATTCAATCGCACCAGCTCGCGAATGTCCTCTTCGTCATCGACCACCAGTACTTTCGTTCGGGTCATCAGAACCTCTGCGCCTGCATCGCCAACCCTTGGCGATCGCGAGCTGTATAATATCGATTCCTTCCGGCGATTTCGTACCTCCGGGTGGCATCGTCAAGGCCGCATGCCTTGGCGATGGTTTAACCGGGTCCTGAGAAGACCATCGCCGAGCTTCGCTTGACGATGCCACCCGGATCACTGCCATCTGCTACGAAGCACCCAACTGGAAACGGTATGAGCTACTATACGCAGGATGCGGGCGATATGGCAAATCCGTTTTTATGATGGCGCGGCCATCTCGGCAGGATGCGCGGCTTCCGGGGTACATCGGGCGGAACCGACGGGATTTGCAGGATGACGAAGGTCCGCCGGTCGCGGACGAACTGCCTGATTCCATCGCGCCGGCCGTCGCCGAAGCCCTCGGCAACCAGAACCGCCGAGGTCTCATCGAGGAACTCGTCGCATGGCGTTGGCGGGTTCGTCGTTCCGTACGAGGTCCGCCGTGAACCCCGAACCAACTCCTTGAAGGCATTGAGGTGAATCTTGTACCGCATTCCGCCCAGCTTCTGACGCCTTTTCGGCACGTGACGCCGTCTGCCCGATCTGTGGCCTCGATCGGGACGGATACGACTTGGGGACACATGGGGAGGAAATTGACCGCTCGTGACATCATGACCGACCGGCGAAATTCTCTTGGCGCGACAGGGCAAGTCGGGTAATATACGAACTATTGTGCGAAGTCTCCGAGCGTGACAGTTCGATTTCCGATGCCTGTTCGCTCGTGAGGCGGTGGTTTGTGGTGGCTTTGCAGGTGCCGGTCTTCAAGCGGCAGAAGCATGTGCGGCCTGCCGCCTGCCCGGCACGAGAAGCAGTTGCGGATTGTGCGGTTACCTGTTCGACGGAGGAAGTGCCATGCGGAAGTTGCTTTTCATCACGGCTGTTACCATCATCTATCTTCTCACCTGGATGCACGCAGGCCCAGCGAGCGCAACGCCAGCCACCAACACACGAGATGGTCCTACGACTGTCGGGGGCTCAGAAATAGAAGCCGCCGCCGACACGCCTCCTGTCGTTCATACGATCCCGTACCAGTGGCTTGTGGTGGGTGTACCCTTCACGTATGCTGTGCAAGCCACGGGCGATCCTCCCCCTGAATTCTCGTTTACCTATCCCCCGAGGGGAATGAGGATTGATCGCTTCACAGGTTTGATCTCGTGGACACCAGCAGCGGATCAAACGGGTGCGTTTGAGGTGACAATATGGGTGATCAATTCCGTAGGCGGGGATGCGACGAGGTTTCGCGGTACGGTAACCAGCGAGCCGGTCTATCCACCGGAGATCAGCCCCATTCCCGGTCAAATCGCCACAGTCGAGCAAGCGTGGAGTTACCAGGTGGAGGCTACGGGCACCCCCACACTGAGCTATTCATTGACGGTCAAACCCTCCGGCATGACCATCGACAGTGCGACGGGCGTGATCACGTGGTCGCCACGGATTGGCCAAGCTGGTTCACAACAAGTGACGGTAAAAGTATCAAGCTTTCGAGGCACTGACACCGCGACCTTCTATATAGACGTGATACGGCCTTCTATGACCGTTGAGATTTCTTCGACGGAGGGAGGATCGGTGATCCGTCCCGGGGAAGGCTCCTTTCAAGTTCTCTACGGTGCCACGATCGACCTCGTGGCGAAAGAGGAGCCCGGTTACTATTTTGATAGCTGGGCTGGTACGTTGGCGGTGGACGAGTGGTATTCCGCGGATACCCACGCGACGGTTCGCAAAGATGGCACGATCGTGGCGAACTTCGTGGTGCTCGGGCCCGTCCAGACCCTGACGATCACGTCGGGGAGTGGCGGGCATGTGCAGACGCCTGGAGCAGGCACGTTCGATTACGCTGATGGGAGCGAGGCGGCATTGGTCGCCAAGGCCGACAGCGGATACGAATTCAGTTGCTGGACAGGCACGGCGGTTGATGCCGGCAAGGTGGCTGACCCAAACGCCGCCACGACCACCGTTATGATGGATGCCGACTACGCCGTGCATGCCAACTTCGCTCCTATGAAGGGCTCTATCCAGGTGGTCGCACCGAATGGCGGCGAGAGCTTCACGGAAACCGGCGTGACGAGCATCCGGTGGCAGGTCCAAGACCTTGGCGGAAGCGTCAACATCGAGCTGTCGCTGGATGGTGGCCAAAAGTGGACGCACGTGGCCTTCTGCACCGCGGCCCTGGGCTCATGCGACTGGCCGATTCCCGTGGCTTATTCGGACCGCTGCCTGATCCGGATCAGCTCCATGGGTAAGCCGGCGATCTCGGACACGAGCGATGGGCTATTCGGCATTCACACCGCGCCCAGCCGGATCTGGTATGTCGACGCCGCGGCGAAAGGCTCGAAGAACAGCACGAGCTGGCCGAATGCCTTTGTCCGTTTGCAGGACGCGCTGTATAAAGCGCAGGCGAAGGAAGCAATCTATGTAGCACAGGGCACATACTGGCCGGACCTGGGTGGCTGGGTTCAGCACGGCGACAGGATGGCGACATTCCAGCTCAAGAATGGCGTGGGGGTATACGGCGGCTTCCCGGCCGGCGGCGGCCCCTGGGAGCAGCGCAATCCCCGTCTGTGCACGACCACTCTCAGTGGGGATATCGGCACAGCCGGCTTCGTGAGCGACAACAGCCGCCACGTCGTCACCGGCAGCGGCACAGACAGGTCGGCTCTCCTCGACGGATTTGTGATCAGCGATGGATACGCCGACGGAACTGCGCCGCATGATTGCGGCGCCGGGTTGTACAGCAACCGGGGCGCTCCTACGATCAGCAACTGCATCTTCATCGCCAACTCGGCCCAAAACGCGGGCGGGGCCATGCGCAATACTCAGGGCGGGCCGCTGGTCCTCAACTGCACCTTCGTGGGCAATATCGCCGTCAGCGGCAATGGCGGCGGGGCGAGCAATCTCGCCAGCACCGCCGCGTTCGTCAACTGCGCGTTCAGCGGAAACACGGCAGGCGGCTCCGGGGGCGGGCTATCCTGCGAGCAGCAGAACGTGAGCCTGGTCAATTGCACATTCAGTGCCAATGCCGCCCGGACCGCGGGCGGCGTCTTCGGTTCCTTGTGTGCGGTGAGCCTGACGAACTGCGTTCTCTGGGCTAACACGGATCAGCAGGGCGATCTCAGCGGCGAATCAGCACAGATCTCGGCCAACCCTCTGCCCACGGTCAACTCCTGCTGCGTCCAGGGCTGGACAGGCATCCTGGACGGCGCAGGCAACCTGGGCGATGATCCACTGTTTGTGGACGGCGATGGCGGCGATGGCATGGTTGGCACACTGGATGACAACCTGGGGTTGCGGTGGAGCTCGCCGTGCGTGGATGCAGGCGACAACACGGCGATACCGCCCGGGGTCATGACCGATCTGTACGGGGAGGCCCGGCTGTTCAATGAGAGGGTGGACCTGGGCGCCTGCGAGTTCGCGCCGCTCGCCAAACCCGTGGCACACTGGAAGTTGAATGAGGGCGACGGAACTGTGGTGAATGATTCGGCAGGCAGCATTACCGGCACGGTACACGGGGCGGCCTGGGTGGATGGCCGGGTCGGCGGAGCGCTGGGATTTGACGGCGTGGACGACTACGTCGATTGCGGGACGGACGACGCGCTGGCGCCCGAGCGGATGACGGTGGCCTTCTGGATCTGGGCGGAAGAGCCGCTCTGGAATCGATCCATCCTGGGCAAGGCGACGAGCATGTCGTTTGACAGGGATTACACGTTCACCACCGACAACGGGATGAAACTCGAGTTCTCATTCGGCGAGAGCGCGTGGAAACGGGTCGCGGTGCAAACGAAGGGGGCTCTGCCTGTCGGGCAGTGGGTGCACGTGGCGGCCACGCGCGACGGGGCCACGGCGTCACTGTACCTGAACGGCCAGCTCGAAAGCTCGGCGGCGTACCTGTTCCCGGTGACGAGCAAAGGCCAGGGGCTGCGGATCGGCTCCATTGGAACGACGGATGGCTGGGCCGGATTCTTCAAGGGGCGAATCGATGAGGTCCGCATCTACGACCGGGCCCTGGCGGCGGAAGATATTCAGGAGTTGTACCAGCAGGAATCTCCGTAATGGCTGGCCGGCAAGCAGGGCTCGACTGGGCGATGAATTGTTCACTCTTTGCGGGTCTCGTGTGCGTTTGCCGGCGCCTCGGCAGCTCTTGGCTGAGGCTGGGAGGCTTTGTCCCGTGCCTCGCCGCCAGTTGCCTGCACCGGCTCGGTCTCGGCTGACATCGCGTCCTGCTGCAGCGGCTGCTCGCTTCTATGCACTCTGTGGCGAACGGGTCTGACGCGTGGGTAGAGAATCGATCCCATGTGCTCCCGGCTGTCGCCAAACGGCTGTGAATGCGTGTGGATTGCGGCTTGCGGGCCGGTGATCGATGAACTGCGATTGATTTCTGAATCCATCTGCGAGTGGGTCCTTAAATCAACGATCATCTATCATCCGCGACGGTTTATCGGTCACGCGCCGTCGGTGAGTCTCCATCCGCGTCCATCCGTGTTTCTCGGCGGCTATGGGATTTCGATGCCCTCGAAGCAAAGACAGCAGACGATCTTCTCCGTGCGATCCGCGACATCACGGGGGATCGGCTGCTCGAGGATTCCCCGGAAGCTGGACGATTCGGCGGGGTTGAGTCTCTGCAGGGGGGTCCGGATGTCCTCCAGCCGAAAGCCGTCGGCGTCGAAAAGCGAGAAGTTGAACTGCACATTGTACGGCGACCAAAGGGGCAGGGACCCATCGCCGAGACCTGCTGAAGCCCCGTCGGCGTCATGTCTCCCCGGGGCCATAGCGGTGAGATCCACGATGTAGCCGAGCCGCATGATGTCGGCATCGGCGCCCTCCAGGCGGAAGAATTTCGCTCCGCCCGCCAGGCGGCAGTCGCCCTCGCTCACGAAGCCAGGCTCGCGGGGAATGAAGGCATGCGATGTCCCCGTGAAGACTTCGAGGCCTTTGTCAAACGCCAGGGGAAACCATCGGCCGTCCTCCTGGCCGGCGGCGCTGTGCGGCATCAGATACCCGACGCCCACCCCGGTCAGCAAGGCGGCGATAATCGTCAATACGGAGTTTGTCCAGCGCGTGTGCCCGACGTGGACTGCCTGTCCCCCTGCGAGTTTCGACCCCCACTGTGCCATCATGCGACTCCTGATTCATGCCGCCGACCGGGGTTACGCCGCTTCTTGCGGTGCGTGCCCGTATACGCTCTTCGGCATTCGAGCCTGGTGACTTCAGTGGTTGCAGCGAATAAACGAGCATGCAGGAAGACTCAGGAGCGTGCAATTTTGTCATTTATTTTGTGGCGGGCGAGGTCGTGACATGGTAGAATGCGGGCTTGTTAAGGAGTATGCTTTCCTCCCTCGGAGTTTACCCCTTAGTACAAGACAGAGGGAAACTGTTGCAGGCCCGGAGGGGCCGAGGAGAGAATCCGTGGCAAGAGGTACCGTGAAGTGGTTCAATGAGCAGAAGGGTTTTGGATTCATCGTGCCGGAGGATGGCGGCGAGGATTTGTTCGTCCATCACTCGAACATCAACGGAGAGGGATTCAAGACGCTGAAGGAAGGTCAGGCGGTGGAGTACACCCCGGCGCAGGGCAAGAAAGGCCCGGAGGCCAAGGCTGTCACTCCCTGCTGAGCGGCCAGCAGGAAATTGAATCGAAGGCCCTGCGCGAGCCGCAGGGCTTTTTTTCATGCGCTGGGACGGTCTGCCCCGCGAATCTTCGCAGAAAAAGGTTGATTTTTCTGTAGGAGGCGCGGTAGACTGCTCACCGTGAAATCGCCAGGGGATGGGTGCATCCGGGTGTTCGGGCGGCAAGGGTGGCTGCCCGCCGGCCATGCATGTCCCCGGACCCGCAAGGGTGAATTCATTTCAATCACATTGGAGGAGGTTGAACATGAATGGTACGGTTCTTTTTCTGTCGTGTCTCCTGCCGCTGCAAGCCCCAGTGCCCGCAGGTCCGGCCCAGCCGCCGGCCCCGGCCCAACTTGCGCCGCCGGCGCGGGTGAAGCTGGAGATCAGCGCCCAGGAAGACATCAAGAGCCTGATCCAGCGTGCCGTCGGCGCGGAGCTCCAGTCTCACGGCATGCAGGTCGTGGACAGTGACGCCGACTGGACGATCGAGGTCGTCACTACACGACTGGGCGGGGCGGACGGGACCACCATGGCGGTGGGGCTGTCCTACATCGTCGAGCAGCACGGGATCCACATGAGGATGATGCTGGCGCTGGCGCAGGCGTGCCGCTACTTCCTCTCGACCGGGCTGCTGCATGATGCGCCGCTGGAGAAGGACATGCAGATGCTTCTGCGGGGTGTGGACGTGATTCCCAAGCCCCAGAGCCTGTCCGTGGTGTCGCAGCATCGCATGTGCGTGGTCACGCCGAATCAGTTGCCGCAGGTATGTCACGAGATGGTCACTGCCTTCGACACCGAGCGGCTCGGGCCTCAGCCCAAGGCCGAGGCCGCCGCACAGGCGGCGCCGGCTCCCGCTCCGGCTCCGCCCGCCGCAGCACAACCGCAGGGCAAGTGACGCCAATGCAGCCCAGAGTCTCTTGTACATCGGATGGCATCGCCGAGCGCAGCCTGTTCGTGGTGTGCTCGTAAGGGCACCGTAGCGCGGGGCATCTTGCCCGTGATCGTGAATCCATGGGCGGCACGCCCACGCTACGGAGACCGCCTCACGGCGTTGCCACAAACAGAGGCCTTCGGCGTTGATCCTGTGACTCTTCATCATGTCTGGCCAGACTCAGCAGGCATGCCGCGGAGTGTCGGCCGGGACCCTGCACCGTCATTGCGGCAGGGGGAGCGTGATGTGGAACGTGGTTCCTTCGCCGGGCCTGTTTTCAAGGCGGATCTTGCCGCGCGCCTGCGTGACTACGCGATCGACGATGCACAGGCCCAGGCCGGTGCCTTGGCCGGACGCCTTCGTGGTGAAGAACGGCTCGAAGATCCTGTCCACGTGCTCGGGCTCGATGCCTCCGCAGTTGTCCTCGAAACTCACGGTGAGCTCGTTGGTCGTGCGGCGGCCCCTGATCACCAGGCGGCGCGGCTTGCTGCCGTCGGCAGCCTGAATCGCGTTCTCGATCAGCGCGAAACACATCTGCTCCAGATCTTTCTCGTTGGCCTTGACCGGCGGCAGCATATGCAGGCCGCGCATCGACAATGACACTCGGTGCTCCTGGGCTTTTCCCCCGAGCAATCGTATCGTGCGCTCGACCACATGCAGCAGTCGCACATCGCGCGGGGACTCCTTCGAGAACTGGCGCGCGAAGGTGCGAAAACGCTCTACCCGGGCAGCGGCATCCGAAATCCCTTCCAGGCACTCATGCAGGTCTTCTGTGACGCCTGGCGGAGAGCCGGAGGCTTCAAGCTGCTTCAGCGCCTCCTGGAGCGACAGACGGCTGACGGTCAGCGGCTGGGTCAGCTCGTGGGCGATGGTGGCGCTGAGGGTCCCGAGCGAGGCAAGCTGCTCGGCCTGGCCGATCCGTTCCTGATATTGTTCGAGCTCCTGCCTGGCCTCGCGAAGCTCATGAATATCTCTGCCGACAACCAGGGCGGCCTGCACCAGCCCGGCTGCATCCCGGACCGGCTCGATGGTCGTCTCGTACCATCGTTTCTGGCCCTGCACCACCGTCTCCGTGGCGACGGTCTTGCCCCGGCCGCTGTCGATGACGTTCCGTATGCTGGCGGCCTGTCGATCCGCGATCTCCTTGGGGAAAATGTCCCACATGGTCTTGCCGATGTAATCAGCCGGCGTCCTGCCAAAGCCGCTAGCGCCCATCTTGTTTACGAACAGGAGCACGCCCTGGCGGTCGAACGTGGCGATGGTCTCGCCCGCGCTCTCGACGACGGTTCGATACCTTTGCTCGCTCTCCCGCAGTGCCTGCTCGGCGGCTCTTCTGTCGGTGATGTCCCGGAAGAAACCGATCTGGCAGGCCCTGCCGGCGTGGGTGACGGGAAAGGAGTGGATGTCGGCGTAGAACACGCTGCCGTCCTTGCGTCTGACGGGGACGTCGCGTGCCAGACTCACTTCGCGTTTCACCAATCTGTCAAATTGCTCCATGGCGAATGTTACGCTGTCGTGCGGATGGATATCCGGAGCGGTCAATTGCCTGACCTCCTCCAGCGTGCACCCCAGCATGCGGCAGAACGCCGGATTGGCCGTGTAGAATTGCCGCGTCTCGCCGTCAGCCACCACGATACCGTCGAGGGAGTTCTCGAACATGGTCCGAAAGTGAAGGTCGGACTCGGTTCGCATCTCTGCCTCATTCTGGCGAGCCGCCTCGGTGGGCACATTCTGCCTCGGCCGGCGTCGCGTCACGCCGCCTTCTGATCGTGTGCGAGCCCGCCCGCGATCGCGTCGGGAAGCATCGGCCTTCTTGCGCCGCCCCGCTTTTCGTCCGTCTGGCCCTCTCATAATTGCCTGTTCTCCACCAGCGCCCGCGAGATACAAACAGTCTCTTCCGACCAGTCCCAAAGAAGCCACAGTCTCAGAAGCAGACATCATTATACAGGAAGGTGCGCGAAATGGAAGTCCGAAAGTTGCACGCTGGCACGGACGTCCTGGCCCTCGCACCGCACGCCCTCGTGCCCGCCCATTGGCTTTGTTCTGCACGCCAAGTCCTCCCCGTTTGTAGCGGTGCCATCAGGCGTTTCTTCCCCGCCCTTCGGCGACCCGGTGTTCACTGTTTCGGCGCCTGCCGATTGGCTTTGTTTCACACACTGGCTCGTGCTTGTAGTGACGCCGTCAGGCGTTTGCTCATCCCTTTTCAGTGACGCGAGGCCCAATGTTCCAGTGGCTCGCAATTGGCTTTGTTCTGCGCGATCGATCTCGTAGGGTGGGTACTGCCCACCGTTTGCCGTGGCCCGGCTATTCTCCTTCGCATCTCGCCGGGTCTGGCAGCCGATTCCGGCGTCGTGGGCCTCCAGTTTCTCCGCCCGCCGCAGCTTTTGAAGCTCGGCCATGGTCCTGTACAGGCTGCTCTCGATCCGCCGCTCGTACATCAGCAGCCGGTCCAGAACCCGTGAGTTGGCGAAGTCCCTGACGACCGTCCGCCCCAGCGCCGGGTCGCGGCCAAAGCCCTCCGAATCATCTGGCGTCGCCCCCTTGGACCGCAGCGACTGCGTGAGGCTGGCCAGTGGGCTCGATGTCTCCTTCGCCAGCAGGGCATCGAACGCCTCATTGTGAATGCGTTCAGCGCGTCTGAGCCGCCAGGCGAGGCTGACGATCCGCTCGGCCAGCCTGGATTCCATCGTCCCAAGCGGATTCAGCTCCCAGAACAACTCCTCCCGATAAAGCTCGAACTCCTCCCGGTCTTCCCCACGGATGACATCGGCCTGTGCCAGCAGCCCATGCCTGACGGCATTCTGCGACACCACTGCCTTGCCCTCCGGCGTGCGCGGACCCGTGGACTTCTCTGCATTTCGACGATTCGCAACGACCTGTGTCTCCGTAGCCATGGCGTGACCCTCCGAGATTTACGATTTACCATTTCACATGTACGATTGTCAATTGAGTTGTGTCATTATCATACAGAAGGCCAATATGGTCGTCAATGTAAATTCCGAAAAATACGGTGATTTTTTCATATCGCGTTGCTAACCCCTTGTGACACAGGCATTTACAACTGACCACCGGGAACCGCCCACCGCCGCCCTTCCTCCGCGCCGCAGAGGACGCCGGGGACCCAGAGATTTTGTAGGGTGTGCCGTGCACACCGACCCTCTTGTGATGACACGGGTCCACCCCCGCCCTGTCAAGTGTGAAGAGTGACCGCGCCTCCCGCCCCAAAGGCACAAAGCCCCGAAAAGTGAATTGTGAAGACACGGCCCCGTCCTCGCCCCCGGCCCCGTCCTCGCCCCCCCGGCCCCACGTCTTCCCCTGTAGCCGCTAACCCTTTGTGACACAGGCATTTACAAGTGATGATCGGCTCGGTTCGGCCTGCGAAGTGCCTCAACGATCATATAATCAGGGTCGTGGTCTCAACTCCCTTCCAATGTCGGGGCGATCCGACTCACTGCCCGGGGCTGGCCGGTGACCGTGAGGCGGTGCCCTTGCCTCCGCATACTGGCATTTCCCGCCTGGCTCTGGTAGCATGATAGAGGATGCTGCGTCCCGAGAAGGCAGATGAGGCATCCCCGGAACCGGGATGCAATCACGGAATATCGTGATTGCGGGTGCGCCAAGGCGCTGTGAAGATGATGAGGATTGAAATAGTGGATGGCAGATCATGAACCCGGTCTTTTGCGATACCCAAGCCTATCTCTCCTACCCACAGTTTGGGGCAGATATCTCTGAGGTTCTCGATCGGGCGCAGGCAGCGGGCGTCGATAAGATCATCTGTCTGGGCGATGATCTGGAGGGCGGCAGACGCTCGATCCAACTCGCGGAGCAGTTCCCGCAGGTATACGCTGCTGTAGGTTGGAATCCTTACCTCGCAGACGATGCCCCCGAGGATCTTGGATTCAGATTGCGAGAGTTGGCCAAGCACCCGAAGGTGGTCGCTATCGGAGATGCGGGTCTGGACTTTCATCATCTGTCGTACTTGCCGAGCAGCCGGGCGGAGCAACGCAAGAGAAGGCAGGAAGAGCTGTTTCGGCTGCTGCTGGAGGTGGCGGCGGATTGTCGGCTCAACTGTATCATCCATCAACGGGACTCTCTGGCGGAGGTGCTCAGGGAGATGGAAAGGTTCGCCGGCAGGGTGCGAGGCGTGTTCAAGTTCTATACCAATGATTGCGCCGCCCATCTGCGCATCGCTCGGATCGGATCGGTTGTAAGCTTTTGCGGCATAGTCACATTCAAGAAGGCCCAGCAGGTGCGCGATACGGTGGCACAGATGCCGTTTGGGCAATTTGTTCTTTCGACAGGGTCTCCATTTCTATCGCCGGAGCCATACCGGACAAGGCGCTGTGAGCCGGCCTACCTCGTGGAAGTCGCCCGCCAGGTTGCACAAGTCAAGAACTGCTCCCTTGAGACGGTGAGTGAACTGACGTGCCAGACGGTGCTCCAGTTGTTTCCGAAAATCGGGCAGAGCGTGGGCACAGGGCCTCTCGTCTTCATCAGCGCTAAGAGTGAGGACTATCATTATGCCAAGCAGCTCTACGACTTCTTCGTTGCTTCTGGCGTACGCGGTTTCTTGAGTCAAGAGTCGCTGCCGGAAGTCGGTGCGTCGGATTACCGGAAAGAAATAGATCGTGCAATCGAGGAGTCTCGTCACATGGTCGTGGTGGCAAGCTCGCGAGAGCACCTCCTGTCCCCATATGTTGAAGCGGAGTGGGGTTTGTTCATCAACGAGAAGCGATCCGGTCGCAAGACTGGTAACCTGGTCACACTGGCCGCGGGATCGCTCCAACTAGCGGACCTGCCCCCGAGCTTGCGTTATTACGAGGTCATTCCCTTTGGACCCGAGGGGTTCGAGAAGATTTTGCGATATGTCCGAAAATGAACCTCGGCTCATCAGAAGGCCACTCACCAAGCGGAAATGGCCCGACATGGGCGCACATGGGGACATTCGGCTTTGTCCCGGCCACCGTCTTACCGGCCAGGGGGACAAAGGGGCAGAGGTCGGCGCTGCAATTGTAGATCACTCATGGAGGCTGTGCGAAAGGAGGGATGAACGGATATGTCTGAATGGGCGGGATGGATGAAAAGAGCGTTTTGGCTCGCGGTAACTGCGGAGTTGGTGCTGTTGTTCGGGATCGGTAGTGCCCCTGCTCAGGCACCGGCGGTGGAGGTCAAGCCGTTGGTGGGGGCGCCGTCGGAGGCGGGGGAGTGGGGGGCCTGGCGCCAGGGGCTCGATGCGGAGCGGCAGAGGATGCGCGAGCGGCTTGGGTATGATGGCGCGGCGTATCGGAATCCTGCGTTTGCGTGGGTGCCGTCCTGTTATTGCTGCTGCTTTGCCATGATGTACGATCAGCGGCTCTACGATCCAGTGAATCGCCGCTACACGATCGATGCATTTCTGGATGAAGGGGCGAGGGAATTTGGGGGATATGATGCGGTTGTGCTGTGGCAGGCGTACCCGAGGATCGGATTTGACGACCGCAATCAGTTTGACTTCTATCGGGATATGCCGGGCGGGTTGGCGGGGCTGCGGGAACTGAGCACGATCATGCACCGGCGGGGCGTCAAGGTGTTCATCGACTACAATCCTTGGGACACCGGGACGCGGCGGGAGGGCAAGTCCGATGTCGAAATGCTCGTGGAGATGGTCGCGGCCATTGACGCCGACGGCATCTTCCTCGATACGCTCCACGAGGGGATGCAGGAGCTTCGGGGCCGGCTCGACGCCGTGCGCCCGGGCGTCGTGCTCGAATCGGAGCTGACGCTGCCGGTGGAGCGGATCGCCGACCATCACATGTCCTGGGCCCAGTGGTTCACGGACAGCGAGGCGCCCGGCGTGCTCTGGAACAAGTGGTTCGAGCGGCGCCACATGATGCACCAGATCCAGCGCTGGAACGGCGACCACACGAGCGAGCTGCACATGGCCTGGATGAACGGCAGCGGCATGCTCGTCTGGGAAAACGTCTTCGGCTCGTGGATGCCGTGGAGCCCGCGCGACCGCTCGATCCTGCGCTCGATGCTGCCAATTCAGAGGCGGTACGTGTCGCTGTTTTCGGGCGAGGGCTGGACGCCGCTGGTGCCCACGGAACATGAGAATGTTTACGCAAGTCTGTGGCAGGGTGAGGGCACCCGCCTGTGGACGCTCGTCAATCGCTCCGGGCAGCGCATCGAAGGCACAGTGCTGAGAGTGCCGCACGTCGCGGGCCAGCGATATTTCGATCTTGTCGCCGGTCGTGAGCTGGATGTCGAGCCTGGCGCCGATGCACTGCTTTGGTGCAGTCTTCCGCCTCGCGGCATTGCCGCTTACGTTGCAGGGACGGCAGAGGCCCTCGGCGCGGACTTCGGAAGGTTCCTGGCGGTCCAGGCTGCGATTTATCGCAGCGCCGACTGGGACACGTCGGCGCGCAGCCTCGATGAGAAGCTGCGGCCGGTTGAACGCACAAGGCAATACGCGAGAGATGAGATTCCGGCCGGCATGGTTGCCATCCCGGCTGCGCATCTGCGAATGAAGACTCGATACCGCAACCGCGAGTGCGGCTTCTACCAGGTCGAGAGACAAGAACCTGCGGCGCATCCGAGCCGTGATCTGCACAAGATCGTCGGGTTCGAGCAGGAGGTGTCCCTCTCGCCGTACGCGGTTGACCTCACGCCCGTGACGAACGGCCAGTACGCGAGATTTCTCCAGCAGACGGGTTACGCGCCGCGGGATAGAGAGAACTTCCTCAAGCACTGGAGCAACGGCCAGGTCCCGCCCGGCATGGAAGACCATCCCGTCGTATACGTTGACCTGGAGGATGCGCGAGCCTACGCGCGCTGGGCGGGCAAGCGGCTGCCTACCGAAGAGGAGTGGCAGTACGCGGCACAAGGGGCCGATGGTCGCGCCTATCCATGGGGCAACGACTGGCAGGAGGGTCGCTGCAATGACGTGGGCAGGACGACATCGGTGACGGCCTTTCCGCAGGGCCGCTCGCCGTTCGGCTGCTACGACATGTGCGGCAATACCTGGGAGTGGACCGAAAGCGAGCGGAGCGACGGCCGCACGCGATTCTGCATCCTCAAGGGCGGCTCATACTATAAGGCCCGGGGCTCCGACTGGTACGCCGACGGCGGCCCGCAGCCGTGCGACTTCGCCGCCAAGTTCCTGCTCATGTGGCCCGGCCTGGACCGCTGCGCGACGGTCGGATTTCGCTGCGTCGTCGATCTCGCCGACGGGCCACAAAAGGCAGGGTAACCGCAAAGCCTGGGACACAGATAGATTGAAGGCGCTCGCCGGGTGGCAGCGTCAAGGCCGAAGGCCTTGGCGATGGTCCTGCGCACGGGAAGGACGCCATCGCCAAGCTGCGCTTGACGCTGCCACCCGTGTCTTAGGCGACTTTGCGTTTGTTCTGCCGGAAAGGGATTGATGACTTGGCGGCGCGGCACGCGGGCGGTATCATGGTGGACGATGATGCAATTTTGTGAGGAGTCCGTTCATGATCAGAGCGCTGAAGTGTCTCGCCGTCGTCGCGCTATTTGCTGAGTTGTGTCCGGCGTCCCGGGCGAAGGAATATCCCGATCGCTGGGTGTACGTGTCGCGGTCTCTGCGGTCGGACAAGGACGTGGCGGACATCGAGTGGATCGTGCAGACCGCCTCGGAGCATGGGCTCAACGGCATGGTCCTCTCAGCCGGACTTGACCGGCTCGACCAGCAGCCGGCGGACTATCTCGAACGGCTCCGGAAAGTGCGCGACATCTGCGAGAAGGCTCACGTCGAGATCATCCCCGGCATTTTCAGCGTAGGCTACGGCAGCTCCGTGCTCGCGTACAATCGCAATTTGGCCGCGGGGATTCCCGTGATCGACGCGCCGTTCGTGGTCAGGAACGGTGAAGCCGTGCTCGACCCCGAGCGAGTGCCGCAGATCGCCAACGGCGGATTCGAGCAGCACAAGGGAGATCGTTTCGAGGGCTTTCAGATGCAGGACCGGCCGGGCGAAGTGTCCTTTGCCGATTCGCAGATCTTCAAGAGCGGCGGCATCTCGCTGCGTTTCGAGAATTTCGGCCGGTACGAGTACGGGCACGCCCGGATCATGCAGGAGGTCGAGGTCCGCCCGCACCGATGCTACCGGCTGAGCCTCTGGGTGAAAACCGACGGCCTGGAGCCGAAGGACGCATTCCGGATTCTGGTCCTCGGCATTGACGGCCGCGATCTCGCCCCATACGACCCCGAGATCGCCGCCACGACCGACTGGCGCCGCGTCATCATGGGGTTCAACAGCCTCGGTTATGAGAAGGTGCGGATCTATGCCGGCGCCTGGGGCGGCAAAACGGGGCGATTCTGGATCGACGATGTACAAATAGAAGAGGTCGCGCTGCTGAACGTCCTGCGCCGGCCCGGAACGCCCTTGACGGTGCGCAATGCAGACACCGGCGAGTCGTACGAGGAGGGCAGGGACTTCGGCGCGATCCGCGACAAGACGCTGACGTTCCGGTTCGATCACGAGCCGCCGAAGGTGACGATTGCACAGGGCAGCCGGATCGCCGACGGGCAGCGGCTGAAGGTCAGCTACTACCACGGCATGGGCGTCAACCAGGGTCAGGTCACCATCTGCATGTCCGAGCCCGAAGTCTACGAAATCTGGAAGAAGCAGGCGGAATTGATGCACAAGTACCTGGCCCCGTCGAAATACCTGCTGGCCATGGACGAGATCCGTGCCGGCGGCAGTTGCCAGGCCTGCAAGCAACGGCACATGACCATGGCCCAAATCCTCGGCGACTGCATCACGAAGCAGGTCGCCATCCTGCGCCAGCCGAACCCCAACGCCGAGGTCTTCTGCTGGTCGGACATGCTCGACCCGAACCACAACGCCCACGGCAATTACTACCTCGTCGAGGGCGACTTCACCGGCTCGTGGAACTATGTCCCAAAGGACCTGGGCATCGTCTGCTGGTATTTTGAAAAGCGCAAGGAGAGCCTCGCGTTCTTCTCCTCGCACGGATTCCGGACACTCGGCTGCGCCTATTACGACGCCGACACGCTGGAGAACCCACGCGGCTGGCTCGACGAGTTGGACAAAACCCCCAACGCCCTCGGCATCATGTACACGACCTGGCAGGACAAGTACGCCCTGCTAGCCCCCTTCGGAGACCTCCTTCGTTGACGATGGACAATTGATGATTGCGCTTTATCGCCATCATTCGGACCGCCTCTCGCGCGGCGGCTCCTTTCCCTCGTAGAGCATCTTGACTTCCTCTGGACTCATGGCATAGCTGTAGATGCGAACGTCGTCGATCAGGCCGTTCCAAACTTCTTTCGTAAACGGATAGCCACCAATGTAGAAGGGTGAATGACTTGATATCATGATCCCTCCTCGCTCCTGGAAATCGTCGAGAATTCCATCAACGTACAGACTGAACTTGGAACCGTCGTGGACCCCAACTACATGATGCCACTTACCGTCGCTGACGTCGATGTTGCCCGAAACGTCGAACCATCTTTTGTCCCAACTGGTAGACCCTGTGAACATGCCAGTGATACGAACGCCGCTCGTGCCCAAGCTCCGATGAAACCACAATGCGCCACCGGTCAGAACCGTCCAGTCCCGATCAATCTCGGATTTTCTTGCTTGTATCCAAGCGGCCATTGTGACCGCGCCCGTGATGTCGAACGCCGGGTCTTCCTTAAATTGCACATAGTCACCATCGCCATCGAGGCTCAGAACGTTACCTCGCTCGGGATCAGAGATGACATGTGCATCCCCCACAAATCTTCCATGCAGGCCGTGTCCACTGGAGTCAAGCACTTGTGCTGCATTGATGTCGTCGAACTTCCAATGGGCGACCAGCTCACCATCTGAGAAACTCCAGAGGCTCCCCTTGTGATATGGTTTGCGGGACTGATAAACTCCCAGCCTTGCCTCATAATTGACGCGCAGCACTGTGGGACAATCTCTGGGTAACAAAGAAGCCGCCTTCTCCTGCCACCGTATGGCAGAATTAAAATCGCCCATCTCCGAGTAGGCAGCAGATAGAGTGCCGATATACTCATGATTCTGCCAACTCGCCAGCTCGCAGGCTTTGGTAGCCAACTCGACGGCCCGAATAGCATCCCGATGGCTACTCACCGGGCACGTGGCGCGCAACCAAGCAAGATCATTCAGGGATGCAGCACGATTTGGGTCAAAATGTACTGCCGACTCGTAGTCGGCAATCTTCGAGGCGTATTCGGAGATAATGTTCAGACGTTCCCCGGCTCGCCGACAGTACGCCCTCCCCAGATACTTGACCGCGCCTTCTATCCTGTTCGCCGTTTTGGTCTCCTGTAATGAACGAAGTTCGTCCATTTTCCGTGCCGCAGCGTCAATATTTCCCAGTCTAATATCATCCCACACACCACGGAGTTCTGCGTTCTCGCCGACAAGAAGTCTCTCGGCTTCGATAAGAACGTCTCGCGCCATGTCGCTGTCGTCATATTGTCCATTTTCAAAAAGATCTCGCAGCTTTGCCATACTAATCCGCGCATTGGCAGCCTGTTCAAGCCTGTAGTAGCTCATTGCAGTGAAAGCTATATCCGCCAAATCGGCGCCCATGCCTTTTGCGTTTCTTACCTTCTCCGCTTCCATGAGTGTCTTGATGGCTTCATCGTAAGCGCCCACACGATACTGGGCTATGCCCAGGGTTCTTAGCACTGAGCGGTTGTTCGGTTCCAGGTGGTTTGCTTCTCGGGCCTGTTCCAGTGCAGCTTGGTACTTCTCGATTCCTCCTTCAGATGGACGGACAGCCTCCCAGCTCTTCTCTGTCAACTGATCGGCGTCTTCCCATCGGTGGGAATTTGCAATCTGCAATGCCACCTGCCGCACCCGTGTTGTCAGGGTTGTATCACTGTTTAGTTTGTCGATCACTCTGTGGTACAAGCCTTGCTCGCTGTGGAGTTGCTCCACGACTGCCCGGGCCTTCTCGGCAGTTTGGCGAGGCCCATAACCTTCCGAGGGTGCAGTACGCTGCCAGAGCACAATGCTACCATCCGCGCAACCAGTGGCAAATGTTCGCTCATCTGGGCTCAATGCGCCACATGGGATGGCGATGTTTCTCTCCATCACTGTCAATCCCTGACCGGTTGCCGGATCCCACACTTTGATTCTGCCGTTCAGACTACTCGATATGAGCCGAGCGCCGTCTTGTGTGAACGTCGCAGATGTAATCCGGCCGCTGTGGCCCTGTAGATTCATTAACTCGTTCCCCGTCGCTACATCCCAGACTTTCATTGCTGCATCTACGCTGCCTGAGACCATCCGCTTGCCATCGTGGCTGAAGGCCAAATAAGACACAAATTTTGAGTGTGCTGAAAGCTCCATAATCTCCTTGCCTGTGACGCTATCCCAGACCAGGACATCTCCGTCGCCTCCCGAGGCCATGAGTCTTCCATCCGGACTGATGGCTACGGACGTGACCGGGCCATAATAGTCACGAACATTCATAAGCTCGTCACCCTTGACGACGTCCCAGACTTTGACTGTACCGTCTTGGCTACCCGACACTATGTGCTTGCCGTCAGGGCTGAACGCGATGGACAAAATCTTACCCTTATGTCCCCGGAGAACCATTCGTTCTTCACCTTCTGGAATATCCCAGATTCTGACAGTATTGTCCCTCCCCCCCGAGGCCACGAGCTTGCCATCTGGGCTGAGCGCGACCGAGGCGATTCCACCCTCGTGTTTATGGAGAGTCTGGATTTCCGCGCCACTGGCGACGTCCCAGATTTTGATTGTCCCGTCCCAGCTCCCAGAAACGAGCCGCTTATTGTCCGGTGTGAACACTAATCCTGACACGCAGTCCCTATGGCCATACAATACCGCCTTGCTGTGGTCGATGTATGGGTCCCACACCTTTATAGTCGAGTCGTCGCCACCGGATACGATCCGACTGCCGTCCGGCGTGAATAAGGCGAAAGTCACACTCTTCTCGTGTCCTCTCAAGACTCTCAATTCTACTCCCGTCTCCGTGTCCCACGTTCTGACAGTATTGTCATCGCCGCAGGAGACAGCCCTTCTCCCGTCAGGACTGAATGCTACTTGAGAGATCCATCCGCTATGACCCCGCATTGTTGTCAGCTCAGTGCCGCTGGCAGAGTCTCTTACCTTGAGAACACCATCTTTTCCTGCCGAGATGATACGGTGACCATCCAGACTGAAAGCCACAACAGCAGCTTTCTCATCTTGTCCGTAAGAAGCTGCAAGTTCACCAGTTGCCACATCCCAAAGCCTGATGACTCCCTCCCAGCCGGCCGCGGCAATACGCCTGCCGTCCGGGCTGAATGAGATGGAGGATACACCGTCCTTGTATCCACGGATTACCCTCAGTTCAGCTCCGGTCTCCACACTCCAAATCCTGGCTGTATCATCGTCACTACCGGAAGCGATTTGCCTGCCATCAGGACTGAATGCGACAGACCAAACCGTATCATCATGGCCGCCGAAGGTCATCACCGTTTCTCCGCTCGCGACATCCCACACTCTAACAGTTCTATCTGCACTGCCTGACGCAATGTACCTGCCGTCGGGACTGAATTGCAGACATGTGATGTATTCGGCATGCCCCCGCAAGAGTCTCAATTGTTCACCTTTTGCCAGGTCCCACACTCTGATGGTTGCGGTCCAACCACCTGCGGCTATCAACTTGCCGTCAGGGCTGCACGCCCCAGCAGAGAACGCGGACCATCCGTCTCCACGCAAAGTCATTAGTGCTTCGTCTGAGATGTAATCAAGACGCTGCCACTCCCAGCCCCGAAGGTCCGCGGGAGAATCCTTCAAGAGTCTGCGGACACCGGCAATATCAGCTTCCCGATATGTCGCGTCCGCCAGAGCAATCCCATAGTTGTAGGACAGACGCCGATAGGACTCAGCTTTTTCCGTCGCCACTTTCTCGGCTCCCTCTGCACGTCCACGTGCGCCAGCCTCCTTCCCGCGAGCGTCCTCTGCATCGGCGCGAGCAATAACCTCCTTTTGATGTGCTTTCTCCGCCTTGAAGTACATCGCGGTGCTGACGACCAGACCTAACACAATGGCAACAGCCACGAGAGCGATGGTGGCGACGGAGCCGGCGTGTTTTGTTACGAATTTCTGGACTCGGTAGATTGTGGTTTCGGGGCCGGCGAGCAGGGGGAGGCCAGTGAGATAGTTGCGGATGTCGTCGGCCATTTCTGAGGCCGAGCGATAGCGGCGACAGCGGTCCTTGCGCATCGCTTTCAAGGGAATCCATTCGAGCTCTCTGTGCAGGCGGCGAGCTAAGGGCACGACCTGCGTGCTGCGGCTGGCGGCGATGGTTTTGGCCTGCTCGCCAAGGTTTGTCAGGCGGATGCTCGGGGAGGCGGGCTCCTGCTCCCGGATCGTCTGCTGGATCTCCGCGAGGCCGGCGCGGGCGAAGAACTCGGACTCGAAGGGCAGCACGCCGGCGAGCAACTCGTACAGGACCACGCCAAGCGAGTAGATGTCGGAACGCGTGTCGATATCCTGGGTGGCTAAGTCTACCTGCTCGGGACTCATGTACTCGGGTGTGCCCAAGAGTTGGCCCTGGTAAGTGACGAACGTCTTGTCCGTCAGGGGCGAGGTGATCGCCTTGGCGATGCCGAAGTCGATGATCTTGGGGGTGGCGCGGTCGCCGTGGACCGAGACCAGGATGTTCGAGGGCTTGAGGTCCCGATGGATGATTCCCTTCTGGTGGGCGTGATGGACGGCCTCACAGACCTGCTCGAACAGCCGCAATCGCTGCTCGATATCGAGCTTGTTCTCATCGCAGTAGCGGGTGATGGACATGCCCTTGACGTGTTCCATGACAAAGTACGGCCGGCCGGTCTCGGTGCAGCCGGCGTCGAAAACGTGGGCGATGTTCGGGTGGTCGAGCACGGCCAGGGCCTGTCTCTCCGCCTCGAAGCGGGCAATGACCTGCCTGGAGTCCATGCCAGGCTTGATGATCTTGAAGGCGACCCGGCGTTTGACCGGCTCTTTTTGCTCGGCCAGGTAGACCAGTCCCATGCCGCCCTCGCCGATCAGCTCCAGGAGCTGGTAGCGGCCGATGGTCGTGCCGGGACCGTCGATCTTGTCGCGCTGATCCAGGGTCACGCTCGCCGGAGACGCTTCGAGGAAGTCGCCCGCCTGTTCGTGGGCCTTGAGCAGGGCCTCGACCTCGGCCTGAAGCTCCGGATTGCCCCGGCATGCCTCGGCGACGTAGGCCGCACGCTCGCTCGCGTCGGAAATCTCGACTGCCTTGTGGAAGATCGCTTCTGCGTTCATATTGGGCTCTCCTGTAAAACTAGTCCGCCCTCTCCCTCCATGAGGTATTGCGCCGTCCGGGCCAATTTCGGACCAGGATTTTGAGAAAAATCCGCGAAGTTCGTTGATGCCTCAGATGGAGGGCCCAATCTTGGGTGGCACAGGCAAACTTGTCTGCCCGTGGGGTCTCGATTGAGCAAGCCCCGTCGAACGAGCACCGTCAAACGAGTTTGGCGGTGCCACCCGGGAAACGGGTGGCTCCACGCTAAACACGTACGGGCGAGACGCCCGTGAGACTCACGGGCAGGATGCCCGTGCTACTTCACACACACTCTCTTCGAGCCGGCGGGGCGGGGGGCTACCGGCCGGAGGTGATCGCCTTGTACAGCCAGGCCCGGGCGTACGTCCAGTGCCGTTTGGCAGTGCTCGGAGACATCTCCAGGACCTCCGCCGCCTGCTCCAGCGTCAATCCGGCGAAGTAGCGGAGCTTCACCAAATCGGCCTTGGTCTTGTCAGCAGCCTCCAGCCTGACGAGGGCCTCATCCAGGGCGAGCAGGTCTTGCGAAGGGCCCTCGACGACGATCTCGGCCTCGTCCGCGTCGATCCGCTGCCGGTCGCCGCCGCGTTTGAGGCGGTGCTTGCGGCGGGCATTCTCGATGAGGATTCGTCGCATGGCCTCGGCCGCAGCGGTAAAGAAATGCGTCTTGCCTTTCCACGTCTGGTCCCCCGCGCCGAGCAGGCGGAGATACGCCTCGTGGACGAGGGCAGTGGCTTGGAGGGTCTGGCCGGGCCTCTCGCGGGACAACTTCTGTGCGGCCAATTGGCGCAACTCCTGGTAGACGGCCGGCAGCAATTGGTCGACAGCCCGCCCATCCCCTTGTGCAATGGCGTTCAAAATGCGCGTGACTTCGCTCATACCTGCCCTCGGGCTCACCCGCGACCGCTGCCTGTCCGCGCCAGACACGGCAACCGCTCGAATCTACGACGAACCTGCCCAAAGCGTACCCTCGCACGTGCGATTTCTCAAGGGGGACGTGCGGCAGTTGGAGAAGGGGGTGCGGTCGGTATTCGGTGGCGGATTCTGACCACACCCGATGGAAGGACGCCCGCCCGTTGCCTGTTTTCTGTCGGCCCTACGGGGCTTGCGGATATCATTCGCTATCGGTACCCACCGTTGAAACGGTGGGCTCTTGCCGATCGCCCCTGCGGGGCGGGTGGGGCCGACACAAGAGCATTGGGGTGCCAGGCCAAGTCCGTAGGACGACAGAGACTAGCCCAGCGATTCATCAGCCATTTTGTAGGACGTGTTTGTTTGTCCTCCCCGAGACTCTGTCAGCGGTTGTACTGTCTGGGGACCGGCAGTTGGTCTAGTTAAATATGGCGG